>ENA-OYYU01000534-OYYU01000534.1-human-gut-metagenome-genome-assembly--contig:-NODE-534-length-13945-cov-4.547012_pt1 | contig 13945 bp, 9 predicted proteins | sample MGYA00244068_ERZ653460 | MGnify/ENA primary metagenome ERZ653460 (study PRJEB26926, sample SAMN06164914) | human gut metagenome | biome: ENVO:00009003; feature: ENVO:2100002; material: ENVO:00002003... | reverse complement strand
CTCGGAGATGTGTATAAGAGACAGGTGCAGGTACCACTTCCGGTCGGGGTACGCCTGCTCGAGCGCCGCCGTCACGTCCGCAGCCAGCGCCTTCATGGGCCGGTCGAGCGTGTCGAGAAATACCTGCTTGTGCTCCAGGAACCACGGGCGCTCGTTGTGAAAGCGCAGCTCCCAGAGAAAGTCGATCGTTGCATCGGAAAAGCCTGTGAACATGTGTGTTTCGCTCCTTGTCTCTGCGTGGAAAGTATCCCTATCTTACGCCGAAATATCCGCCTGCGCAAGAGGCTGCGCCGTGGAGAAAACCCTGTGTTTTTCAGGGTTTTTGTCACATTGCTGAATTATGGTTGCAATTTTGACAAATCTTTTGTATACTATCTATCGCGCGGCTGCTTTGCCGCGGGGAAAATGAAAAATTGCAGAGGAGACAAATCATGATTGACAAAATTGACAGTGTGGTCAATGCGATCGGCGGCTTTTTGTACCAGCCGTACATCGTGCCGCTGTTTCTGATCGTCGCGGGCCTGTATTTCACGATCCGCACCGGTCTGATCCAGTTCCGCCTGTTTGGCGAGTCTATCCACGTCGTCGCGGAAAAGCCGAAGGAGAAGGGCAGCATTTCCTCGTTCGGTGCACTCATGGTGTCCACGGCGTCCCGTGTCGGCACCGGCAACATCGTCGGCGTGTCCACGGCCATCTGCCTCGGCGGCTTCGGCGCCGTGTTCTGGATGTGGGTCATCGCCCTGCTGGGTGCGTCGAGTGCCTTCGTCGAATCGACCCTCGCTCAACTCTACAAACGCAAGGGGCGGGACTCCTATATCGGCGGCCCGGCCTACTACATGGAACGCGGACTGGGCAAACGCTGGATGGGCGTCCTCTTCGCCGTGCTGATCTCCGTGACATTCGGTTTCGCCTTCAACTCGGTGCAGAGCAACACGATCTGCGCGGCCTGGGAGGGTGCTTTCGGCTTCGACCACCATTGGGTCGGCGCCGGCCTGGCGCTGCTCACGCTGCTGGTCATCTTCGGAGGCATCCACCGTATCGCCCGGGTGAGCGGGGTGGTCGTCCCGGTCATGGCACTGGGATATATCGTCCTTGCGCTGGGCGTCGTGCTCTTCAATTTCCGGCGGTTGCCCGAGGTCGTGGAGCTGATCGTCGCCAATGCCTTCGGTTGGGAGCAGGCGCTGGGCGGCGGTGCCGGCGCAGCGCTCATGCAGGGCATCAAGCGCGGCCTGTTCAGCAACGAGGCAGGCATGGGCTCGGCGCCGAACGTAGCCGCAACGGCCCATGTGTCGCACCCGGTCAAGCAGGGACTGATCCAAACCCTCGGGGTCTTTACCGACACGCTCGTGATTTGCACCTGCACGGCCTTCATCATCCTCTTCGGCGGCGTCCCCGATGCTTCGCTGTCGGGTATACAGCTTACGCAGGCGGCGCTGGTCGGCGAAATCGGCCCTGCGGGCGGCATCTTCGTCGCCGTGGCGATCTTCCTTTTCGCCTTCAGCAGCATTATCGGGAATTACTACTACGGCGAGGCCAATGTCCGGTTTATCACCCGCCGCCCCTGGGTGCTGACCCTTTACCGGGTGCTGGTCGGGGGCATGGTGCTGTTCGGGGCGCTCGCCACACTCGACCTGGCCTGGAGCCTGGCCGACATCACGATGGCCTTCATGACCCTCATCAACCTCGTGGCGATCATCCTGCTCGGGCGCCAGGCATTCCTGTTGCTGGTCGACTACGTGGGCCAGCGGCGCCGCGGCATCAAAAACCCGGTCTATACCCGCGACCGTATCCCCTCACTCAAAGACAAGGCGGAGTGCTGGTAGCACCCCGCCCCGTACGGCATGCCCGGAACCGGGCTATTGTACGAACCGCCGTGTCACGCGGAAACGCTGCATGGCCGCCACCACGAGGTAACTTGCGGCGAAGGCGAGGCATGCGATCAGCAGGATGCGCAGGAGCGTCGGCAGTGCCGGGATCCGGGCGACGAGGTCATAGCCGGCCTGCACGAGGATGAAGTGGCAGAGGTAGATGCCGAACGTCGCGCCCGCCAGCCGCGAGAGCCATGCGCGGGGCTTGAAGTCCAGCTTGCGCACGATCACGAAGACCGGGTAGGTCATCATGAAGACGTTGATGCCCGCGAAATACCATACGATCTCAAGGTACGCGTAGTTGCCCGGGAAGTGGTTTTGCAGGGCGACGTATCCGAAGGCCGTGATCAGGTAGCCCGCAATGAACATCGGGATGCAGACGGCCAGTGTCCGGCGCCAGTCCCATGCGGGCGGGAATTTCACCAGGTAGTATGCCAGCACGAGGTAACCCGCGAAGCCCGAGACGTAGTAGAACGTCCCGAATTCGTTCCAGTCGCAGACGCCGTAGAGCCCCATGTTCCCGAAATTCCCCGTGTAGCCCAGCATCGGCGCGAACATCTTGGCGTAGGGCAGCAGCAGGGTCACGCCCCATACGCCGAGCAACGTTTTGAGTTCGCTGCGCGAAGCCCTCTCGAGCCATGCGCTGACCACGGGCATGATCAAATACAGCCCTGCGAGCATGTAGAGGTACCACAACGGCGTAGTGTCGAACGTGAAATTGAATACGAATGTCCAGAGTTTGTGCAGCGTGGCGCCCCAGGTGAAATTTTCGGGGTCGATCGCCGGGCTCTGGCTTGCGGTGACGTAATTGAGGTAGACGTAATAAAGCAGCGGCAGCACGACCGACCAAAAAACGAGTGCCGCGAGAATACGTCCGATGCGCTTGCGGTAGAAGCCGGCGAGGCCGGTTTTCACCGGGAGCAGCAACACGCCCGTCATCATGACGAACAGCGGCACGCAGCAGCGCACGAAACTGCCCGAAAAGGCTCCGGTGAGGAATGCGGCGCGGTCGTTGTCGAACTGGCCGACAAAGGGGTCGCAGCAGTGCGAAAAGACCACCAGGAAGCAGGCGGTCACGCGCAACAGGTCTACCCAGCCGATGCGTTCGCGGGCCGGGGCGTTCGGGTTGGGAAGTCGGGTCTCCATCTGTTTGTCGGGGTTAATCGGATTTTTGCGAAGATACGAAAAAAAGCGCGCCGCCACGATTTTTTTCGCAGCGGTGCGCCGTTTTTTGTGCCGGGACGTGCGGTTTTTTATGCCCTGCCGTCCTGTTCGGGCCGGAATACACCGTCTCGCCCGCCATTGCGTCCTTGTTCGGGCATTCGGTTTTTGCCTCCCGGCTCTTTCGTCAGAGCTCTTGCCTGCCGCCGCTTGCGCTTCAGCCATTACGTCCCGGCCCTTGCCTTCCGGCCCTTTCGTCCCGGCTCTTACCCCGCCCTTGCGTCGGAGCCCTTGTCTCCCGGCTGTCCTTGCGCCGGGACGCACGGTTCGCCGCGCCCGGTGCCGCCTGCCGGTCAGTTCACGACGACCGTCGGGAAATATTCGCGGAAAAGCGCCGCGGCACGTTCCGACTGTTCCGGGGTGTTCTCCTGTACGCCTGCGAGCCTGTACTCTTTGCCCATTGCTTCGTATTTGTGAACGCCGAGCGTGTGGTAGGGCAGTATCTCTACCCGCTCTACCTGTTTGTAGCCGCCCAGCCGTTCGCCCAGCGCGCGGATGTCGGCCTCGGCGTCGCTGTAACCCGGCACCAGTACGTAGCGCAGCCAGAACGGCTTGCCGTGTTCCTCGAGCCATGCCGCCGTGCGCAGCGTCTGCGCGTTGTCGCGTCCCGTGAGCGTGCGGTGGCGCTCCGGGTCGGCCTGCTTGACGTCGAGCAGCACCAGGTCGACCAGCCCCAGCAGCTCCTCGACCGCCGGGTTCCAGACGCCGCCGTTCGAGTCGAGGCAGACGTGGATGCCCGCCCCGTGCAGCTGCCGCACGAGCGGCACCAGCGCCGTGGCCTGGAACGTCGGCTCGCCGCCCGAGAAGGTCCCCCCGCCGCGCCGTCCGAAGAACGGTTTCTGGTCTGTGGCCATGCGCAGGATCTCTTCCGCAGGCGTGGGCTTTCCCCCGCAGGCGTCGATCGTATCGGGGTTGGCACAGTAGAGGCAGCGGAAATTGCAGCCTTGCAGGAAAACGACGAGCCGGAGTCCCGGCCCGTCGAAAGTTCCCATCGATTCGTAGGAATGTATTCGAAGCATAATCTGAATATTGTCGCCCTGCTCGCGGTTGGTCGGCGTAATCTGCGGCCTGCAGGCCGCAATTTATAAATCCGACCCCACTCCGCACCCCTCCCTTGAGAGGGGCTTGTGTCCGCCTGCGGCGGAAATCCGGCGTGGTGTGGCGCGGCAGTGGCGGCTGAAAATTTACATCCTCTCGTGGAAGCTGCGGCTGATGACCTCCAACTGGTGTTCGCGGCTCAGCTTGGTGAAGTTCACGGCATAGCCCGATACGCGGATCGTCAGCTGCGGATAGTTCTCGGGATGCTCCATGGCGTCTTCGAGCATCGCACGGTTCAGCACGTTGACGTTCAGGTGGTGTGCGCCCTTCGTAAAGTAACCGTCGAGCATCGTCACCAGGTTCTCGATCCGCTCCTCTTCGGTCGGGCCCAGCGATTTGGGGACGATCGAGAAGGTATTCGAGATGCCGTCCTGCGAGTCGCGGTAACGGAGTTTGGCCACCGAGGCGAGCGAGGCGATGGCACCGCTCTTGTCGCGTCCGTGCATCGGGTTGGCACCCGGTGCGAAGGCCACGCCCTTGGCACGTCCGTCGGGCGTCGCGCCGGTTTTCTTGCCGTACATCACGTTCGAGGTGATGGTCAGCAGCGAAAGCGTCGGGCGGGCGTTCTTGTAGACGGGCAGTTTCTTGAGCTCCTCGCTGAAGAAGTACACGAGGTCTACGCCCAGGTGGTCTACGCGGTCGTCGTTGTTGCCGAAGCAGGGGAATTCGCCCTGGATGTCGAAGCCTTCGCTGAGCCCCTCGGCGTTGCGGCGGGTGGTCACCTTGGCATATTTGATGGCCGAGAGCGAGTCGAGGGCGATCGAAAGCCCCGCCACGCCGTAGGCGAGGTTGATGCGCGGGTCGGTGTCTACGAACGCCATCTGTGCCTTCTCGTAGTAGTACTTGTCGTGCATGTAATGGATGATGTTCATCGCCTCGTTGTAGACGCGGGCGATTTCGGTCAGCACCATCTTGTAGTTGCGCATCACCTCCTCGAAGCGCAGCGGGCCCTCCGAGAGCGCCGGGATGCCCTTGACCATCAGCGTGCCGGTGTTCTCGCAGCGGCCGCCGTTGATGGCCAGCAGCAGCGCCTTGGCCAGGTTGCAGCGCGCGCCGAAGAACTGGATCTGGCGGCCGATGTCCTGGTACGATACGCAGCAGGCGATGCCGTAGTCGTCCGAATGGCGCACTTCGCGCATCAGCTCGTCGTTCTCGTACTGGATCGAGCTGGTGTCGGCCGAAACCTTGGCGCAGAAATCCTTGAATCCCTGCGGCAGGTCGGGGCTCCACAGGATCGTGAGGTTGGGCTCGGGCGACGGGCCGAGGTTGTAGAGCGTCTGCAGGAAACGGAACGAGGTCTTGGTCACCTTCGTGCGGCCGTCGTTGAAGCGTCCGCCGATGGCTTCGGTCACCCACGTGGGGTCGCCGGCGAAGATGTCGTTGTAGGATTGCATCCTCAGGTGGCGTACCATGCGCAGCTTGATGACGAACTGGTCGATGAGCTCCTGTGCGAACACCTCGTCGATGTTGCCGTGCGCCAGGTCGTATTCGATGAAGATGTCGAGGAACGACGACACGTTGCCCAGCGACATCGCGGCGCCGTCCTGTTCCTTCACGGCTGCGAGGTAAGCCATGTAAACCCACTGCACGGCCTCCTGTGCCGAATGCGCCGGGCGGCTCAGGTCGAGCCCGTAGTATTCGCCCATCGTGCGGATCTCCTTCAGCGCCTTGATCTGCTCGGCGACCTCTTCGCGCAGGCGGATGCGGGCGTCGGTCATCGGGCCGGTCAGGTTGCGCAAATCCTGCTGCTTGGCTTCGATCAGGCGGTCGGTGCCGTAGAGCGCCAGGCGGCGGTAGTCGCCGATGATGCGGCCGCGGGCGTAGTTGTCGGGCAGGCCCGTCAGGAAGCCCAGCGAACGGAACGAGCGAATCTCCTCGGTGTAGACGTCGAACACGCCGTCGTTATGCGTCTTGCGGTAGTGGGTGAAAATATCCCTGACCTTCTCGTCCACGTCCACGCCGTTCTCCTTGCAGGCGCGCGATACGACGTTGATGCCGCCGAAGGGCTTGATGGCCCGCTTGAGCAGCTCGTCGGTCTGCAGGCCCACGATCAACTCCTGTTCCCTGTCGATATAACCCGCCTTGTGCGAGGTGATGGTCGAGACGGTGGCATTGTCCAGCGAGCGGACGCCGTTGTTGTTCCGCTCCTCTTCGAGCGCCTTGAGGCAGAGGTTCCAGATGTGCTTGGTACGTTCGGTAGGGCCCTGCAGGAAAGTGGCGTCGCCCAGGTAGGGGGTGATGTTCGTCTGCACGAAACTCGTGACGTTGATTTCCTTGCTCCAAAGCCCGTCGATAAAGGTTTTGTTCAATTCCATAGAATGTTATTCAAAATGAGATTAAAATTGTCGTATTTGGGAGCCACAAAGGTATGTTATTTTTATCACAATACCGAAATCTTCGGAGTATTTTCTTAAAAAAACTTAAAAAATACCTAACAATAGGGAGCTTCCGCCCGCGGGTTTGCACGGGGCGGGATTATTGCGTAGTTTTGCGGGAGTAAAATATCCCCGTTATGGAAGAGCTGACACTTACCACCCCGGCGCTGCTGTTCTCCGCCGTTTCGCTGATCCTGCTGGCCTATACCAACCGGTTTCTTTCTTATGCCCAATTGGTTCGCACGCTCAAGGAACAACACCTGCAACACCCCTCGAAAGTCACCCGTGCGCAGATCGACAACCTGCGCCGCCGCCTGCACCTCACGCGTACGATGCAGATCCTGGGTGTCACGAGCCTGTTCCTGTGCGTGGTGACGATGTTCCTTCTCTACGTCGGCCTGATCCTCCTTTCCGCCTATGTCTTCGGTGCGGCGCTGTTGCTGCTGATCGGGTCGCTCGGCGTGTCGATTTGGGAAATCCAGATTTCGGTGCGTGCGCTGGAGATCCACCTGCACGACATGGAGAAATAATTCGCCGGTCTTGTCCGGTTGCGCGCTGGCCTCCCTTTCCACAGGGAGACACCGGGGAATTGTCCCTATGACCGCAGCGGTTCCGCTTCCCATGCCATATCCCTGAAAAAACGAAGATGCCGCGACATCCCGTCACTGCATCTCCCACTAACCTACTTATGTAACCTAAAACCAACTTGGAAACCTTCTTCCGGTTCCCACGTTGCAAAGATACGGGGCCGTCGTTACGGGCGAATGACGGCCCCGTTACGTTCCGGCGACAAATGCCGCCCTGTCCGGGAAAATCCTCCGGCGGGGCGGATTGCCGGCCGCTTTTCCCGGGCGCCGCTTTTGCGGGGCGGCCTGTCGTATTCCGGCTGCGTTTGCCGGGGCGTTCAAAAAACCCTCCTTCGAAAAGGAGGGTTCGGGTGGATTTCGTATAGGAGCCCCGTGCTATTTTTTGTGCTCCAAAAAATAATGCTGCGACTTGAGCAGGTTGCGGGCCTGCAGGATCATCGTTTTGGTTTCGTTGAGGATCGTCAGGTAGAGGACGCTGGCGCGTGTGCTCACCGTCTCGTCGCCGTTGATGCGGCGCAGCTGGCTCTTGATGGCCTCGACGATCGTGTCGAAGAGTTTGTCGCGCATCTCCAGCACCATGTCCAGGTCGGAGAAGTCCTTGGTGCGCAGCATGTCGTTGATCTTGTCGAAGATCGCTTCCACCTGGTCGTTCACGCGCATCAGGTCTACGATCTGCTCCTTCGTGAGCCCCTCGTGGTGGTTGTTGATGTGCTCGTATGCCGGGCGTGTTATGTGGATCAGCGCCTTGGTCACCTCCGAGAGGTAATCCACCACCTGTACGTAGAAATGTCCCGTGTCGATGTCGCACTGTTGCAGTCGCCGCAGCGTAGGCATGATGCCGTACTTGCGGTCGCGCGCCTCTTCGAAGAGTTTGTCCGACGACTGTACCATCTCCTTGAGTACCTTGCGGTTCTCCTTGAATACCGCCACCAGCGTACGGTTGTAGATGCGCGTCACGTGCTCCATCGTCGTGCAGACCTCGCCGATGCAGACGCAGAGCACCTCGTCCGGGGTCTCGGCCTTGACGACGGGCGATTCTTTGGTTTCGGCGGCCTTGATCTGCTCGACGTTGCGGTGGCTGCGAACCAGCAGCCATGCGCAGAGTGCGACGAGCACCGTCACGGCGATCCAGCCGCCCCACAGCAGGAGCAGTGTCACGCCGAAGGCGATCAGGAATCCGCCGAGCGCCGTGATGAACCAGCCCGAGATGACGGCCATCACGCCCGTAATGCGGTATACGGCGCTCTCGCGTCCCCAGGTGCGGTCGGCCAGCGACGAACCCATGGCCACCATGAATACCACATAGGTCGTCGACAGCGGCAGCTGGTACGAAGTGCCGATGGCGATCAGGATCGATGCGGCCGTGAGGTTCACGATGGCGCGGATCATGTCGTACGGCGCCGACGAACGCTCCTCTGCGGGCAGCGGTTCGAACCTCCGGTCGATGGCCTTCTGCATGCGGACGGGGATTAGCCCCGTCCACATCGTGTTGAGTACCAGTGTGGCACGTACCAGGCTGCGTGAAATGAACGTCGAGCCGAAGCGCTCTTCACCCTCGTGCTGCGAGGCGAGCGACAGCTCGGTCTCGGTGACATGCTGCGATTTCTTCGAGAAGAACAGTGTCAGCACCATCACCAGCCCCGATGCCAGCAGCAGCAGGAAATTGGCGCGTGCCGGTTCGGCCAGCTCGCCCATCATGATCGACTCGCTGCCGGCTTCGCGGGCGATCTGCCATGCGTCGTAGCTGGCCAGCGGCACACCGATGAAGTTCACCAGGTCGTTCCCCGCGAATGCCAGCGCCAGCGCGAAGGTGCCCGAAAGGATCGTGATGCGCATGATGTTGAGCCGCATGCGCTGGAACAGCCACAGCACCACCGACGATGCGGCCCAGAATGCCAGCAGCGTTACCAGCACGTGTTCCCCGACGTAGTCCGCCACCGACGTGGGGATCAGCCCCGAGCTTTTCAGTCCCTTGAACAGGGCGAAATAGAGGATGCCCGCCAGCGAGATGCCGCACCATACGGCTCCCCAGCGGCGGAACACCGGTGCGAAGCGGAACGAGAAGATCAGCCGCGAGACGTACATGAACAGCGACCCGGCGGCGAATGCCAGCGCCACGGAGAGCAGGATGGCCGCGATGATGGCCATGGCCTTGCCCGTGTTGATGTATTGCGAAAGGTCGGCTATGGAAGCCCCGGCGTCGCCCCAAATATGGAACAGCGCTGCCGCGACCCCGGCGCCCAGCAACCCGAAGACCATCGACACGGTGGTCGACGTCGGCAGTCCGAGCGTGTTGTAGAGGTCTAACAGCAGGATGTTGCCGAGCATCATGCCCAGGAAGAGCATCATGATCTCCTGGAAGGAGAATTGCCCGGGGTAGAATACGCCGCTTCGGGCGACCTCCATCATGCCGCTCGACGTGAGCGTCCCGACGAGGATGCCTGCGGCCGCGATCCAAAGTATGACGCGCCGCGGGGCGACTTTCGACCCCAGGGCCGAGTTGAGGAAATTGACCGCGTCGTTGGCCACGCCCACGACGATGCCCATCACGGCCAGCAGGCCCATGATGATTACGATACAAGTGAATAGGGGACTCATGGTTTGTTCTGTTTCTGGATTTTTCCGCCGTAAAGGTCTGAAACAAATATTACAAAAACGTTACAGTCCGGTTGCGCCCTTATGAATGTTTGCGCAGGGTGAAAACGAATTCCAGCCCGCCGCGTTCGCCGTTGCGTACGGTGATCGTCCCGCCGTGGATCACGACGGCGTTTTTGACGATCGAAAGCCCGAGTCCCGTGCCGCCCAGCTTGCGCGAACGCCCCTTGTCGATACGGTAGAACCGCTCGAAGAGGTGCGGGAGGTGTTCTTCGTCAACGCCGATGCCGTTGTCGGCGAAAAGTATCGTGCATGCCTCTGCCGTGTCCGAAAGCAGGCGGATGAAGATGTCGCGCCCGCCCGAGTAGGCCGCGGCGTTGTCCGCCAGGTTGCGGAAGACGGAACTCAGCAGCGAGGGGTTGCCCTCGACCTCGACCGGGCCTTGGAAATCGCAGTTCACGCGCAGCCGCTGCCCCTCGGGGCGCAGCTCCATGTCGGCCCTGACCTCGTCGATCAGGTCGTTCAGCACCACGGGTTCCTTGCCGATGAGCTCCCTGCCCTCGTCCATGCGCGTGATGGTCGAGACGTCGGAGAGCAGGTGCCGCAGCCGTTCGACCTGCGCACAGCTCTTTTCGAGGAACGCCGTGCGTTTCTCCGCCGTCAGGCAGGGGTTGGCCAGCAGCGTTTCCAGATAACCCTGTATCGCGGCCACGGGGGTCTTCAGCTCGTGGTTGATGTTGTTGGTGAGTTGTTTCTTGATACGGATTTTCTCCTGCTCTTCGTGCAGCGCCAGGGCATGTTCCCGGTCGCGGTCGGCCGTCGTGCGTTGCAGGCGGGCGTAGAGGCGGATGATGTGGTTCGAGATGTCGCCCAGCTCGTCGTGGGGGAAGGTCTCTTTGTCGTCGATCCGCTCGCCCCGCTCGGCGTGCTCGGCAAATTCGTTCAGGCGTGTGATGTTGTGCCCCAGGCGGCGGGTCGTGAAGTAGGCCGCAATGCTCATCAGCAGCGTGACGCCCAGCATGAACCACAGGAATTCCCAGTCGGCCGCGAGTACTTCGCGCAGCGAAACGGAGTAGGGGACGGCCGAGCGGACGATGATCCCGTCGCCCTTCATGGCCGAATAGAAATAGTATTGGTCGGTGCTTTCCGAGTGGCGGTGGATGGTGTAACCGGTGCCATGGGCGATCGCTTCGGTGACTTCGGGGCGCCCGAGGTGGTTGGCTGCGGGCAGCGAGTCGGCCGAGTTGTCGAACAGGACGCGCCCGTCGTCGTCGATGACCGTTACGCGCAGGTCGCCGTAAGGAAGGGGATGTCCGGTGAGGAATGCCCCGGGTGCGGTGCCCTCGCCGAGTGCGTCGAGCAGGCGCAGGTTGAAGAGTTGCAGCCGGGCATCGAGCCGCTCGGCCTTGAAACGCTTTTCGCGGCTGTACTGGAAGGTGACGAAGCAGGCCACCAGCGCCCACGAAAAGGCGAGCAGCAGCAGGAACAGCCGCCTGTGGTAGGAAAACCTATTCCTCAAAACCGTAGCCATAGCCCAGGCGTGTTACGATGTGTTCCCCATAGGGGCCGATCTTGCGGCGCAGGCGCGTGATGTTCACGTCGATGGTGCGGTCGAGCACGATTACCTCGTCGCTCCACACCTGCCGCAGGATCTCTTCGCGCGAGAATATCTTGCCGCGCGAGGAGAGCAGCAGCGCCAGGATCTCGAACTCTTTTTTGGTCAGCGCCAGCGGCTTCCCGTCGATCGTGCAGACCTTGCGCGTGAGATCCATCCGCAGCCCTTCGAACGCCACGGCCTTCTCTTCGGCGGCCGGCTGTGCCGTGCGGCGCAGCACGCTGCGTACGCGTGCCAGCACTTCGCGGATGGAAAAGGGCTTGGCGATGTAGTCGTCGGCCCCGATGTTGAGTCCTGCCACCGTATCGTCCTCGGTGTCCCTGGCCGTGCAGAAAATGATCGGCACGCCTGCCGTCTCGGGGCGGGACTTGAGCTGCCGCGCCATCTTGAATCCGCTCGTTTCGCCCATCATGACGTCGAGCAGGAGCAGCGAGTAGCGTTCGGGATGCATGTTGAGCGCCTGTTCGGCGCTGTAAGCCACGTCGACCTCATAGCCCTCGACCTCGAGGTTGAACTGCAGAATCTCACACAGCGATTCTTCGTCGTCGACTACCAGGATTTTGTACTTTGTCATAACTGTTACGGATTGGAATCCGTCTCAAAAGTACGTAACAAACCGCTTTTTGCACCTCTCGTGCCGCATATTTAACCGAAATGTAACAGACTCTCACTCACCCAGCACGGCCATCTGCTGCCGGATCGACTCCTCGTGGATGGCCTGCAGGACGGAACGCATGAATTCCCGGTCCATACCCATCCGGACGGCCTGATCCGCCCGCCGGGTCAGCAGTTCCCCGTAGCGCTGCGCCTGCAACACGGGCATGTTGTGCTCCTTCTTGTACTGCCCGATATCGCGCGAGACGCGCATACGCCGCGAGAGCAGTTCGAGCAGTTCGTCGTCCAGCTTGTCGATCTGCGACCGCAGTTCGGTCAGGCTTTCGGTCGTGGCGTTGGTTTCACGGATCACGAGGTTGCGGCAGATGTAGGCCAGTCCCTGCGGCGTCACCTGCTGTGCCTTGTCGCTCCATGCGCAGTCGGGCGAGCAGTGTGCCTCGACGATCAGTCCGTCGAGCCCCAGATCCATGGCCTGCTGCGAGAGGGGGGCGATCAGCTCACGGCGCCCGCCGATATGGCTCGGGTCGCAGAATATCTGCAGCCCCGGGAGGCGGCGGTGCAGCTCGATGGGGATCGACCACATCGGGTGGTTGCGGTAGAGGCTTTTGTCGATCGACGTGAACCCGCGGTGGATGACACCCAGGCGGCGGATGCCGGCGTTGTAGATGCGTTCCACGCCGCCGATCCACAATTCGAGGTCGGGACTCACGGGGTTTTTCACCAGCACCGGGATATCGTGCCCGCGCAGCGCGTCGGCGATCTCCTGCATGGCGAACGGGTTAGCTGTCGTGCGGGCCCCGATCCAGATCATGTCGATGCCGCCTTCTAACGCCGCCAGGACGTGCTTGCGCGTAGCGACCTCCGTGGCTGTGTACATCCCCGTTTCGCGTTTTACGCGTTGCAGCCAGGCTATGCCGTCGACGCCTACGCCCTCGAACCCGCCCGGTTTGGTGCGCGGTTTCCACAGTCCGGCGCGGAATAGCTTGAAGCCTTCCGCGGCCAGTTCGCGGGCTGTTTCGATTACCTGTTCTTCGGTTTCGGCGCTGCACGGCCCCGCGATGACCAGCGGCCGGCGGGGGTCGAGCCCCGGGAGATTGATGGGTTGTAAGTCGTTCATGGTTTTATGTTTTTCGTTTTTATCGTTTGTTTCTTGTCAGATTGCCGGGTTGGGACATTCGGCGTATTCGCCCAGGATGCGGAAGTCGCTTGTCAACGGCCTCGCCGCTTCGATGGCCTGCCGGTAACGCACCGGGTCGTCGAAGGTGACATCCACGTAGAAGCGGTATTCCCACTCGCGGCCGATGATCGGCAGCGACTGTATTTTCGAGAGGTTGATTTCGTAAAAAGAGAGCAGGGTGAGCACCTTGGAGAGACTTCCCTGGGTGTGGGGCAGCGAGAAGACCAGCGATGCCTTGTTCGTGCGGGCCGGGTCGGTGAACCCTGCGGCGCGGCTGCGGTCGGCCAGCAGGAGGAAGCGCGTGAAGTTGTGTTTGTTGGTCTCGATGCCCCGTTCCAGGATTTCGAGCCCGTAGAGCTCCGCCGCCCCGGCGCCGCAGATGGCGGCCGTGCCGCGGAGCCGTTGTTCGGCGATTTCGCGGGCGCTGCCCGCCGTGTCGTCGCGTTCGACGACTTTCATCGCCGGATGGGCTTTCAGGTAATCGCCGCACTGCATCAGGGCGATCGGGTGCGAGTGCACCTCGCCGATGTCGCAGGGCGCCTCCCCCGGCAGTGCTGCCAGTACGTGCGAGATGCGGAGTTTGTATTCGCCGATGACGGCGAGCGAACTGCGCCGCAGCAGCTCGTGGTTGGGAAGCAGGCTGCCTGCGATGGTGTTTTCGATGGCCGCGATGCCCAGCAGCGAGGGGTCCGCCGCCATCCGGGCGAACAGCTCGTCGAAACTCAGGCAGGGGAGGATGCCGATCTGCCGGTCGTTGAAGTAGCTGCGCGCTGCCGTTTCGTGATAGCATACTG
>ENA-OYYU01000523-OYYU01000523.1-human-gut-metagenome-genome-assembly--contig:-NODE-523-length-14179-cov-4.336590_pt1 | contig 14179 bp, 16 predicted proteins | sample MGYA00244068_ERZ653460 | MGnify/ENA primary metagenome ERZ653460 (study PRJEB26926, sample SAMN06164914) | human gut metagenome | biome: ENVO:00009003; feature: ENVO:2100002; material: ENVO:00002003... | reverse complement strand
TCACACCCACGACATCACCTACGGCATTTTCGAGGGAACGACGGCGCGAAGCGTGCGGCTGCTGGTGGACGGGGCAGAGGTGCCGAGCGAAGCTATCAGCAAGCGCGAGCTGGACATTTCCGCCTATCTGGAAAAGGATGAGGACGGGAAAATCACGCGCAGCGCATGGCACACGGTGGAGCTGGTGCCGGACAAGCTGACGCGCATCGAGGCAAACCTGTTCGCGCAAACGTTCATTCAATCCACGGGCGGGGGTGATTACTGATGCAGGAACGCGCACGGGTGCCTCCCTACTGAAGGCGAGGCAAAACGACAAGAATGGAGGGAATGCAATGAGCGAAATCACCGAAGCAATGAACATGCTGGAAGACCTGCCGGAAAGCGCGCAGGACGGGCAGCAGGAAGCCGACGAAGCAGCAGCGACGACCTTGCAGGAGGAAGCGGCAGAGACGGCGCAGGAAGCCACGGAAAGCGAAAGCAAGGCTTCGCTTCCCTGCCACCGTTATGCGGTGGAAGCGCTGAGCATGGTGGAGCTGGGGCGACAAGGTGAAGGAAAGGCGCGGCGCATCGAAATCGACGCGAACAGCTGGCTGGCAACGCTGCCGGGCGCACACCTTGAAATTGTAGCGGTGCGGCCCGGCGAGACCGAAAGCTATCTGCCGGAGGGCGTAACGCTGGAAGGCAGCGTGCTGTGCTGGATGCCGACGCGGGACGACACGGCAAAGGACGGCTATGGACGCGGCGAAGTGCGCGCCACGCTGGGCGACAGCTGCTACAAAAGCCCAGTATTCCGCACACGCATCGAAGCTGCGCTGGAGGACACGCCAGCCGTAGCGATGACGCAGGCAGCAGAGACAAAACCTGTAGCAATGAACGCGACCACCGATGAAGAAGCACCCAAGCCTACCGATGAGGACAAGGGGGAAATTTATCACGTCGAGGGGTTGGACGTGGTGAAGCTGGGTCGGCAGGGAGAAAACCTGACGCAAGAGGTGCAAATCGACGTAAGCGCGTGGACAAAGGACAACATGGAAGGAGCCACGTTCCTGATTGCGGCGGTGCGCCCTGGCGAAACCGAAAGCTATCTGCCGGAGATCACCCAGAGCGGGAACACCCTGACATGGAAGCCCACAGCGGCGGATACCGCTAAAGGCGGCTACGGCAGGGCGGAGGTGCAAGCCGTCAAGGGCGCGCTGATTCGCAAAAGCCCGGTATTCCGCACACGCATCGAGGCCGCCATTGAAAGCAGCAGCAGCACGCCCACGGAGCCGCCTGCATGGGTGCAGCAGATTCTGGGCAGTGTCAGCGCGGCGCAGCAGCAGGCCACGGCGGCAAGCTCTTCCGCGCAGGAGGCCGCCGCGAGCGTGAGCGGGCTGCGCGGGTGGAGCTTGACAGAAGAAGCGGACGGTACCGTGACCATCGACCATGCGGCAGCGCAAAGCACCGCAGAAACGACCAACTAAGGAGGGACAAGCATGGGATTGAACATTGCAAGCAACGAGAACGCGGAACGGCAGGCACAGGCGCTGGAACTGATTGCAAAGCACCTGATGCAGACGGGCAGCGTGGTAGCGTGGCCAGACGTGCAGGAGATCATCCGGCACGGCATGGGCAGCAGCGACTTCCCGGCGGGCAGCCAGCTGGCGGTAAGTTACGGAGAAAAAACGATGCTGCTGGACGTGCTGGGGCATGACATCGACCTTGATCCGCACGGGAGATTCCAGCACTCCACGACCTTCGCGCTGCATACGCTGCTGGACACCAGCCAGTTCGACGCGACGGAAGCGCTGTACTATGCCGCGGACGGGCTGGCGGCTGGAACCTATCATTTCACGCTGCCGGCGGGCTACGACGTGGAGTACGGCGGCGGGGCTACGCTGCAATTCACGCTGGCGCAGGCGGTGCCTGCGGGCGGCGTTATCATGTTCCCGTGGGCCTACCAGCAGCAGGCGCTGGCGACGAAAATCAGCACCTACGCCAGCCGCGAGGCAGCTGCCGTCATCGAGACGGTGAGCGTCAGCGCGGGAAGCGACGGCACCGACCTGGGCACGGCGGACGGGCACACGGAGCACATGAACCACGCGCACCGCATGCGCTACGGCAGCAACCGCTACAAGGAAAGCGCGATCCGGCAGTGGCTGAACAGCGACAAGGCTGGCGGGGCGTGGTGGCAGCCGCAGAGCGAGTTCGACCGTGCGCCAAGCTACGCAGCGCGTGACGGCTTTTTGAAAAAACTGGACGAAGGGCTGGTCGCCGCCATTGGCGAGGTGGACAAGACCGTAGCGCTGAACACCGTGACGGACGGCGGCGGCAGCGAGGTGGTGCGCGACCGGGTGTGGCTGTTGAGCCGGGACGAGATGGGATACGGCCATGAAAACAACATTACCGAGGGGCAGACCTATCCTTTCTTCGCCGGAGCAACCAACGCCGACCGCATCTACCTGCTGAACGGCGCACCGCGCTGGTATTGGCTGCGCACCCCGAACGCTGGGAACGGCACCCACGTGCGCACCGTGAACACGGACGGCAGCCTTAACGGCAACAGTGCGTGCTACAGCTATGGCGTGCTGGCGGCTTTTACCATCTATTAAATCAAAATCATCCCGCGCCGGTAGGCGCGCAGGCATGGAGGAGCGAATCCCATGGCAGTGATTGCACCATTCCGGGAAGCCAACGAGCTGGACGTGCTGACGAAGGCGCGGCAGCTGGCAGAGTACATTTTCACCATTTGCAAGAACGAGAAGCAATTTCCACGGCGCGACCGCTGGATGCTGACGGCGGACATCCTGCACGAAGCGGCGCACGTTCTGGCGCATGTACGCCGGGCGAACGCCGTGCGCGTTACAACGGCGGAGGACTACACCCAGCGGCGCAGCGAACAGGTGGCGGCGCTCAGCAGTCTGGACGCGCTGATGGGCTACGCCGACCTTGCCTATACGGTGCTGCGCCTGAGCGGCGACCGTGCGGAATACTGGACGGGGCTGATGGTGGAAGAGATGGCGCTGCTGAAAGGATGGCGGGATGCGGACTATCGGCGATATGGTCAGCTTCTTCCGAACGCGAAGCCATCGGCGCGGGAAAAGGACGGCGCAAAGCCACGGGTCGCACGCTGATTCAGCCTTTCGTTCCGCACTGCCTTGCGCACCCCGAACGCTGGGAACGGCAACAACGTGCGCAACGTGAACACGGACGGCAGCCTTAACAACAACAATGCGTGCAACAGCAATGGCGTGCTGGCGGATTGTGTGCCGCTTCCGCGGCTTCACTAAGCCGATCGGGAGCGAGTGCGTTTATAGTAAGCGCGAACTTGCGCCGAAATCAGAACAATGCACACACAAGGAGCGGGCGACCCGCCCGGAGCATCCGGGGAATACAAGGCCGCAAGACTGGACGACGGCGGCGCTGCATCCGCAAGGTGCGAACATGATGCAGCTGGCCCGCCTATGCGCGACAGTGCGGCAAAGAACATGGGAAAACAATTCGATGAAGCCATACAGTTCGGCGCGCTTTACAAGGCGCTGAAGAAGTGCTGCCGTGGCGTGCGCTGGAAGCCCAGCACGGCAGGATATGAGCACTATGCGCTTGCCAACACCTACCGGCTGCGGCAGGAGCTGCTGCACGGCAGCTACAAGCTGAGCAGCTACCAGCGTTTCACCATCCGCGAACCCAAGGTGCGGGACATTGTAGCCACGCGGCTGCGCGACCGGCAATTCCAGCGGGCGCTTTGCGACGCGGTGCTTTATCCCAGCATTACGCGGAGCTTTATCTACGACAATGGCGCATGTCAGCGCGGCAAAGGCGTAGACTTCGCCCTTGACCGCATGACGGCGCACCTGCAACAATACTACCGGGAGCAAAAACAAGCGGCAGAAGCCGCCACCGGGCATCGGCTGGGAAGGTTCTGCGCTGGCGGTTGGGTGCTGGCGTGCGACGTGCGGCATTTCTTCGACAGCACGCCCCACGCAGTTGCCAAGGCGGCTGTGGCGAAGCGCGTACACGACAGCGAGGCTGTCCGGCATAACGCCCGGATCATCGACAGCTTTGGCGGCGAGCGCGGCATCGGGCTGGGCAGTCAGGTGAGCCAACTCAACCAACTGGCCGTGCTGGATACGCTTGACCACCGCATCAAGGAAACGCACCGCATCCGGCATTATCTGCGCTACATGGACGACCTTGCGCTGATTCATAGCGACCGAGAGAAGTTAGAGCAGGTGCTGGCTGACATCCGCACGCAGATGGCAGCGCTGGGGCTGGAGCTAAACAGCAAGACGCGCATTTATCCGCTTCGGCAGGGCGTGATGTGGCTGCAATGGCGTTTTGTCCTGACCGACCGCGGGAAGGTTGTGCGAAAGCTGAACGACAAGAAGGTCGGGCAGGAGCGGCGAAAGCTGCGGAAGATGCGCAAGCGCGTCGAAGACGGGCGCATGACCATGGCGCAGGTGCGCGACCACTACCGCTGCTGGAAGGCCAACGCGCAGCGCGGGAACACGCGCAACCTGCTGAAGCAGATGGATCGAACCTATACCGACATCATGAAGGAGGAACCACCGTGAACACAATCATTAACCCGAACGACAAAATCAAGGAAGCACGCCGGGAAAAGGCGGCAGAGATTCAGGCTGCGCAACAGCTGGAAAACATGCGCACGGCGCTTGCATCTGCGGTTGAGCTGGGCGACATGGACGGGGCGCAGGGCATTGCCAGAGGCATCCGCAACAAGCTGCTGGAAGAAGTGGACGCGCACGGCAGCATTTTCCGCGCCGGACTGGATGTGCCGGAGGGCGCAACCTTTTCCGCGTGGCTGGGCTTTTTCAAGCAGCTGGGGCAGTATCTGCGCGGCGACTGGGCGAAGTATCGGCAGGCGCTGCTGGACGTGCCGCAGCAGGAGGGCTTCCCGGCAAGCATCGTCTGGCCGGAGATGCCGAAGGATGAAAACGACGAACAGGGGGCGCAGGCATGAATCCGCTGCACCTGATTTGGATACTGCCCAGCACGTTTCTGCTGGGCTATTTCTTTGGCTGCGCGATGGCGGGAGGCGGCAGGACATGAGCCACTTGCAGATCATCGAGCGGCTGTGCCGGATGCTGGACGGGGCGCAGGAGGTCATCCGCAAGCAAGCGGAGCTGCTGGCCATGCACGGCATCGAGACGGACAGCGGCGAACTGGAACGGCAGCGGCGCGAGCTGCTGGCGGACATTGAAAGGAGCACATGACGATGGCAAAGCCGACAGGGGCGCAGGTGGCAGCACAGGCGCTCCAGTATGCGCAGGAGAAGCGCAGCTATCAGGAAATGGACTGTCAAGCCATGATTGAGGCGGCTGTGCGTGCCTGCGGCGGAAAGATGGACTACACGGGAAGCAACGCCATGGCGCGGGCCGTGACGGGGCTGATGCCACTCAGCGAGGCGAAGAAGGCAGGGCTTCAGGTGGGCATGGCGTTGTTCATTCACGAAGATGGGGGCAGCTATCCAGCGAAGTATCACGCGGACGGGCTGGGAAATTTCAGCCATGTCGGGCTTTATGCGGGTGAAAACGCCCTGACGGATGTGGACAAGAAGGGGCGGGAACGCGCCTGCAACGTCGTGCATTCTTCCGCTTCCATGGGCAGGGTGGCAGGGTCTACGCTGGCCAACGGCTGGACGCACGCGGGCTACTTCAAGGAAATCGACTACGGCACCGGCGACGCGTCCGCCGAAGCGGCAGCGGGTGAGCAGCAGACGCAGGAGACCGGGACGAAGCGGATCACGCTGCGGAGGGGCAGCAAAGGTGCAGAGGTGCGCGCCTTGCAGGAGATGCTGAACGCGTTGGCCTATGGGCTGGATGCGGACGGCATTTTCGGCAAGGCAACCGAAGCGGCGGTGCGCGACTTCCAGAAAATCAACGGGCTGAGCGTGGACGGCATTGTCGGCGCACAGACGTGGGCAGCGCTGGAAGGCGCGAAGGACAGCACGGACAGCGACACCTACACGGTGACGATCCGCGGGCTGGACGCTGCAACGGCGGCGTATCTGCTGGAATGCTATCCGGGTGCGGCCAGTGCGGAGGGCGGTCGGGGATGAACGGCGGCGAGCTGGCGAACATGCTGACGGACGGATGGGCAGCCATTCAAGGGGACGCTCTGATAGAGCTGCGGAAGCTGGAAGGCGCTGAACTGTCCGCCGTCATCAGCGACCCACCCTATGCCAGCGGCGGCATGTCCATGGGCGAGAAAGCGCGAAGCACACGGGATAAATACACCAGCTTCGGCGAGCAGGGGAATCCCTATCCTGATTTCAGCGGCGACGCATTGGCGCAGCGGGCATGGACTTCTTTTCTTCATGAAATCATGGCGGCGGCGCGCAAAGCCTGCAAGCCCGGCGCAGTGTGTGCGCTGTTCGTGGACTGGCGGCAACTGCCAGCGCTGACGGACGCGATTCAATGGGCGGGCTGGACATGGCGCGGCGTGGCTGTCTGGGACAAGATGAACAGCAGGCCGCAGCTGGGGCGCTTTCGACAGCAATGTGAATACATCGTATGGGGCAGCAATGGACCGCTGCCGGTCGAGCGCGGCGTGAGCGTATTGCCGGGGCTTTTCCAAGTGGCGAATGCACCGACGCACGAGCGCTGGCATCAGACGCAAAAGCCCATTGAGCTGATGCGGCAGGTGGTGCGGCTGTGCAAGCCGGGCGGGTGCATCTGCGATCCGTTTGCCGGAAGCGGGAGCACGCTGCTGGCAGCGCTGCAAGAGGGATACCAGGCGCTGGGCATTGAGCAGGAAGCCTACAACATTGCCATCATACAGAAGCGGCTGTCAAGTATCCAGCAGCGGATTGAGCTGCCCGACGGGGGGGGGAACAGGGCAGTTTCTTTTCTTGATACCAGCTTGCAAAAGCAAGAAGGTAAATAAAGCCAAAGGAAGGAGCTGGACACATGGAAACAGGGGCTATCATTGCGTTGGGCAGCCTACTGGTGGCGTTCATTGCGCTGCTGGTTGGCGCACGACGTGACACACGCGGCGAGGCTGCAAGCCAAGCGCAGGTACACGCAAAGCTGGACAGCATTGCGGGCGGCGTGGATGACATCCGCGTAGAGCAGCGCGCCATGCGTGAGCGGCTGGACGGCTATGCGGAGCGGCTTGCCAGAGTGGAGAGCAGCGTCAAGAGCGCGCACCACCGGCTGGATCAGATGGCTGCGCCATATCATCCGCCTGACAGCACGGCGGGCTGATGAGAGCGACGCAAAGGCGAAGGAGGTGAACGGCATGAAAATCAACTGGCTTGTGCGCGTTAAGAACAAGGCGTTCTGGGTGGCGCTCATTCCGGCGGTGCTGCTGCTGGTTCAGGCGGTGGCCGCGCTGATTGGCGTAAGCATTGACCTGGGGGAAATCGGCGACAAGCTGCTTCAGGTGGTCAACGCCATTTTCACGGTGCTGGCGATTCTGGGCATCGTCACCGACCCGACGACCACCGGCACCGGCGACAGCGAGCGGGCACTGACCTACACGCAGCCATGGACGGATGACGACGGGGTTCAGTAACTTCACACAGCAAGGCGGCAGCGACTTCCCTGGTTGGGCGGTAGCTGCCGCCTTTTTTCGTTGGCTTTCCAGCTTTCGGAGAAAAGAGCACGACAAATATGGGTGCGGGCGACGCGGTTTTTGAGAAAACACACGATTTTTGAACGTTTCAGGCGCAGCTATACGCACCAAAACGGTTTTGATTTCACTCGACTGCGAGAAATTCAGACCATCCCCCCGGTAGGGAAAAGCATTCAAAGGGGAACGCTACACCGGGAGAGGCTCAAGCGTTTACAGCGTGGACCCTGAAAAATTAGGGGGTGGGCTTATTCTGTGTGACAGTTTTCTTTGAATGTGACAGAAAATAATTATAATGTGCCAGTTTCATAAGAAGGGCGCATATTATAGAAGAAAAAATCGCATCACAGTTGTGACGGTTGTGACAGATAGCGCGGGACGCTGAAATACATCACGGAAGAAAGCGGAGCGTGCGGGGTAGAACGTGCGATAGTAAACGCAAGCACCGCACCGCGAAAGAATGCAAGCAATAAAAAAATAAATGTTGACAGCAAAGAACAACGTATGATAAAATGCAGACACGTTAGCGGCGACGAGCGCACAGGCACTCATGAATGCACCAACTGCGCGTCAGAGACGCTGAGGCGCTTCGGGACCAAAAGGCCGCGGGTTCGAATCCCGCCACTTCGACACTTTTTACCATCTGCATTGCAAAATGCAGATGGTTTTTTCTTTTTATCCACAAGATATTGACCATATCCACATGCCACGCACCTTTTTTCTTCGCGGAAGCCGCCTTCTTGACCACATCATCCCACTGCATTGTTGAGTGGCTGATAGCTGCCGTCCTCGCGGAGGTGGGTGACGTATTCCATACAGAAAGCCCTCCCGATATAATCAATTTGTGTGTATCTAATGTTAATAATAGCACAGCATCATAATAATCTGTTGTCAAGAAAAATAAAACTATCGAGCACTTTTTGTCAAGCACTTCCGGGAAAAACAATGCGCAAAGCAGGAATATATTTGTGCGCTGCTGCCCTTGCAATGCCGCCGCCAAAATGGTATGATGGAAATGAACAAAAAAATACAGAAAAGGAGTCTTCCACATGGCAAAGAAAACGAAAACCCAGCCGAAAGCGCGTAAAACAATCACCTCCAATAATCTCGCTGATTTATCAAAACTCGTTCAAGCACTTAAAATAGACGATGAGAATCCGGAAAATCAGCAAAAGCCATCGGCGCTTGACAAAAAATCATCTACAATGAGTTCCAGAATTCAACGTACACGCTGGTGTCGCCGATGGCATACCTTATTGGCATCGACAAAGAAAACTTTGGCGAAGAAAATGCGAGACAATTTCTGCTGAAAAGCTACGAAGAGCTGGATGCGCACAAAGAGGCGCGCATTATCCGCAATCTGTGCCGCATTCGCACGGCGATGGAACGCAATTATCCAGCCATTGTGAATGAATTTCGCATGAGCTTCCGCAATATCGGCAGCGTGCCGAATCTCATTCCATCAGAAGCGGTGGCGCAGCTGGAACAGGACGGCGTCAGAATTTACAAAGCAAAGCCGGATATTGACGAATACATTATCAGCATCAATTGTGAAATCAGCAACCGAATCAATCAAGTGGCGCGCTTTTTCCCGGAATGGGTGAAGTGGGACTATGTGAAACCCATTTTCCTGATGCCGAACGGGACGAAGAAAGATGGCATCAAAAAAGCAGGGGAATACTATAAAAGCGATACCCGCCGCTACCCGTTCCATTGCTGGATTAACTGGGATGCCGTTTCCACAAGCCCGGAGAGCAAGGGCAACATCCTCTATAATGATGAAAAATTCGTAACGATTCTCTATGAGCGCCACGAAGACCGCTTTGAAAACCTGTCGCTGGTGCGCGATGCGGGCAACCACACGATGCGCAACCTGGGCAGGCTGTTGGAGCAATGCAAAAAATGCCTGATTGCGGTGGACTGCGAAAATTCGGATGCCGTGAAGCTCGCGGCGGCGCTGAGCAGCCTCCCGACCGAGCAGCTGGGCAAAATATCCAAGGTGATTCTGTTTGACAGCGAGTATACAACGGCACAATGGAAAACGCTGGTTGACCGCACGCTCTCTACGGCGGTGGATGAAAAAGCGAACCTTGAGCTGGAACATATTAAGGTCGAGCGGCTGAACCAGAACAAATCGCAGTGCGATATGGCGCTGGCGGTGCGGACAAGCCGCGAAGTGTATACCTCCGGCGTGGATGCGGTCATCCTTGTGTCGTCGGACAGCGACTACTGGGCGATGATTCGCCAGCTGGACAGCGTCCGCTTCCTTGTTATGCTGGAGAAGGGCAAAACGGGCATGGCCATCATGGACACCTTGGCGCGGCATGAAATCCCGTTCTGCTTCATTGACGACTTCTGTACGGCGGCGTCGTACAACATCAAAACCAGTACGCTGATCAATGCAATTCAGGAGCAAATCAATCAGCAGCTGGCGGGAGAAAGCGCGAAACCATTCAACGTTCGCGAGATGATGGAGACGGCGCTGCAAAACTCGTGGATTATGATGACGGACAAGGAGAAGGAAGCGTTTTACAAGCGATACTTGCTGTGCATGAAATTGAATGTCAGCCCGGATGGCGCGGTCAGCATCACACTGGGATAAAGGGCAGCGCCTCTGAACGGTGGAGCGAAGGAGAACTTTGCTTGATGACTTGCCATTTCTGAACCTGCATGCGCCCTTTTAAACAGCATCGGCACAGCACCAAGCTTTCATTTGGCGCTGTGCCGATGATTTTGTATGATACTATTTCCGAATTGGTTCAACACGGAATCGACAAAGAAGGAAAGATGCGGTTTTATCCTCTTTTTTTCCTTCTTTATCCGTTTATATTCCTCACGCTGCCCCTTTCCACAAGGTGCACCGGCAAAATAACCTTCTTCTGCGCAATCTCTTCCTTCCGCAGCTGCGCCAAAATCATCTCCGTCGCCAAAGTGCCTTTCTTCTCCGAATCCTGATGAATCGTCGTCAGCCCCGGAATCGCCAGCTGCGAAATATAATGATCATCAAAGCCCACAATCGACTTATCGCGCGGCACACTTACCCCGCACTCATGCAGCCCGGACATGATGCCCGCCGCCAGAATATCCGCCGAGGCGAAAATCCCCGTGATTTCGGGACGTGTGCTGAGTTGATGCCCCAGCTTCTTGCCCTCCTGCACGGAAATTTCCTGCGTAAAGACAAGCGCCGGGTCGTACGGCACGCCGTATTCCGCCAAGGCGCGGCGATAGCCCTGCAGGCGCAGTTCGATAACGCCTGCGGGGGAAATCGGCGGCGACGCGAACGCAATCACGCGGTGGCCGTTCTCCAGCAGGTACTTCGTGGCGAGGTAGCCGCCTTTTTCATCCTCCAAGCCGACGCAGCAGATGTTCGGGTCGTCCACATAGCTGTCGATGAGGACGACGGGAATGCCCAGCTTTGCTACGGCATCGAAGAACGAATCCTGAAACAGCCCCGTCATAATCAGCCCGGAGAGCCGCCAACTGTGAATCAGCCCTTCCAGCGCGGCGACGCTTTCGGCGGAGCGCAGCATCAGGTAGTAGCCGGCTTCACGGGTGCGCTGCTCGACGCTGGCGGCGACGCTGCTCATGAAGGGGTCGCTGACGGTGCTGCCGGTGGTGCGCGGCGTGATGTAAGTGACCATGGCGATGATGGCAGACTGGTCGTTCGCCAGCGAGCGCGCGGACATGCTGGGAACGTAGTGTTCGCGCTCGATAATCTCCCAGATTTTTGCAACCTTCTTTTCGGAAACGCGGCTTTTGCGGTTATGCACCACGTTGGAAACGGTTGTAATGCTTACGCCTGCTTCGGCGGCAATGTCTTTGAGTGTGACCATGCGATGCTCCATTTTATGCAGTGTTTTAGGCGTGGTAATCTGCGCGGCTCAAAGAGAACGGACGAAGTCCGCGAAGTCCGTGCGCATCATAAAAAGTATACCAGTCTTTGAAGTTGTTCGCAAGCGGTTTCTGGAAAAAAATCCGTAAAAGAAGGGGGAGACAGCCGAAACTGTCCCCCCTTTTTTGAACGTTTTGGAATTATTTCAGTTCAGCCAGATAGTCCTTAATCGGCAGGTCGCCGGGCTTGCCGGTTTCCGGCGCGGTCAGACCAGCCTGAATGGTTTCGGAGCTGGTGGCGTCGATGGGCGCAACGGCTTCAGAGAAGGTGATTTCGTCCAGGTAGATGACGCACTTGGCGAACGCGCGGATGTGCAGGGCGTTGGTCATGCCCGGGAAGCCGGACGCTTCGAGGTCGATGACGAGATCCTGCCATTCGGTGGTGATGACCGGGTGCGTGCCGTCCGCCAGCACAAGGTCAGAGAAGCGCGCCGCGTAGAACTTGGCGTCTTCCGGATGCCAGTCCATGATGAGCTTGTTCTCTTCGCCGCCTTCCGCACCCTTGATGCGGATGGTCAGGTATTTGCAGTAGGAGACGCCGTCCAGACCCCACATGTCAACGGCTTCGCCCCAGTTCGCCATCCAGTCGGCGGCATGGGCGTAGTAGTCGTCTTCGCTGTCGTAGTCTTCCGGGTCATACGCCTTGGGGCGCATGTCGAGCTTCAGCGCGCCGTCCTCATTCTTTGCGCGCAGGTTCGCCCAGTTGTCCCACCAGAGGTGCACGCCGTTGGGCGCAAGCTCAGGCTTGGCATTCGGGTCACGGTCGTCAAAGTTGTCCCACAGGTAGGTTTCGCCTTCAGCAAACGCAACGGCTGCCATCGCGAACACCATCGTCAGGGAAAGCAGGAAAGCAAGGAACTTCTTCATGGGGATACCTCCTTCTATGATGTTGACGGGTGGATAGGTTTAACGCTCAACCTATCGTTGACATGATTATAACATACCATTTGCCACATGTCAAGAGGGGAAAAGAGGCTTTTTCTGAAAATTTTTATCTTCAGGCACATTGCACATTTCCAAATTTCCTGCTATAATCATGGCATGGGTTTAGCGCTTAACTAAATGCGGACAATTTCCACACGCTGGAAACGCCGCAGCGAACAAGGAGGACATGAACGATGAAGAGAACCACCCCCATCCTGATGCTTGTGCTGATGCTTCTGCTGACCGCGTGGATGATGCCCGCGACTGCCGAAGAGAATCCGACGCTGCTGACCCTCTACGAAGGCCCGAAGACGATGACGACCTCCGCGACGGCGAAAGTTACCGCGAACGGCAACGACCTGTTCGTCTATGACGTGATGGTCAACCACGAACACATCTGGAACGCCAACACCCAGCCGACGACCACGCCTATGACCTATTTCGACTTCGAGGGCAAAGTGCGCATCGAGGTTGAAATGCCCGGTCTGCCGGACAAAGTGGAGAGCGCCGCCGTCATTCCGCAGTCGTGGGGGATTGCGCCCGAAGTCAAGGACGGCAAAGTTTCCTTCATGATTACGGAGCCGGGGCAGTACACCGTTGTCTTCAACGATAACGTCAACAAGGCGCTGCACATCTTCGCCAATCCACTGGAAACGGACGTCCCTGATCCCGACGACCCGAACGTCTACTATATCCCCTCCGGCGAGTGGGTCATGGACGCCATCGCGCTGGAAGACGGGCAGACGCTCTATATCTCCGGCGGCGCGGTGCTGCATTCCATCATCTCCGTCAATAACGCCAAGAACGTCCGCATCTGCGGGCGCGGCATCATCGACGGCAGCGACTACGACGCGTGGAATCAGCCCGGCTCGTATGCGCGCGTCCCGATTGATCTCAATCACGCGAAGGATGTCACCATCGACGGCATTATCGTCGCCAATTCCAACTGCTGGAATGTCAATTCTTACTCCTCCAAGCATGTGGAAATCAACAACGTCAAGGTCATTTCCGGCCGTCAAAATGGCGACGGCTTCACCTTCCAGTCCTGCACCGACCACACCGTGACGAACAGCTTCGCCCGCACATGGGATGACAGCCTCGTCATCAAGAACTACTCCGGCTCCACCAAGGGCATCACCTTCCGCAACATGCAGGTGTGGACGGACCTTGCCCAGTCCATGGAAATCGGCTACGAAACCGACAAGGGCTGGACGCTTGACCCCGAAATCAGCGATGTGCTGTTTGAGAACATCACTGTGCTGTACAACTTCCACAAGCCCGTTATCAGCATCCATAACAGTGACGATGCGTATGTGCACGCCATCGTCTACCGCAATATCGTCGTCGAAAACGCCTTCATGCAGGGTGATAACGGCAATAATAAGGAATTGATTGAGATGACGCTGCAAAATTCGGCGTGGTCGACGGTCAAGGATGAGTTTGGGTCGATTGATGATGTGCTGATTGATGGCCTGACGGTGCTTCGGACGCTGGATGGGAAAGTGCCGGCGTCGAGATTGTCGGGGTATGGGGAGGATAATCGGATTACGAATGTGACCTTGCGGAATGTGACGATTCTGGGGGAGAAGATGACGAATTTGAAGCAGATGAAGCTGCGGTATGATGATTATTGTGAGGGGATTGTTGTAGAGTAAGCCAAAAGAGGATAAACACGCGGAAGAAGTAAGGGAGTGAGACCAACTCAATCGCGCGGAGGGGTCAAGGGGGGATCCCCCTTGCGGAGTCCAGAGGCTGTCTCTTATACACATCTGACGCTGCCGACGACTAGTCG
>ENA-OYYU01000515-OYYU01000515.1-human-gut-metagenome-genome-assembly--contig:-NODE-515-length-14284-cov-5.621548_pt1 | contig 14284 bp, 17 predicted proteins | sample MGYA00244068_ERZ653460 | MGnify/ENA primary metagenome ERZ653460 (study PRJEB26926, sample SAMN06164914) | human gut metagenome | biome: ENVO:00009003; feature: ENVO:2100002; material: ENVO:00002003... | reverse complement strand
GATCTACACTCGACTAGTCGTCGGCAGCGTCAGATGTGTATAAGAGACAGGTTGTCACCGTACACGTTCAGGTCGTGTTCAGTTGCTTTGGTTGTTACCTGTTCGGTGGCAGGCGACACGTTGTTATCGGTACTATTGACCGTCTTTTTGCTTTTTGCAAAGGCGGGAGTTGCCATGCCGACGACGGCAACGAGAGAAAGAATGAATAATTTGAAGCTCATAAATTTGTGGATTAAGTGGTAAATAATCATATATCTTCCGGCTGGTGAAGCATTACACGGTAGCCGGCTTTGAGGTGGACTTTCACGGTCCGCAGCTTCTTGTTGAGATACTGGCTGACACCGTTTATCAGCCCTCGCCCCACATCGGAAGCAATCTGCGCCCCGGTATTGGTGGAGATGTTGATTGAGCTACCCATCGTACTGCCCATATTGGCACCGATTTCGTGCAGAGCGTCACTCTCCATAGAATTGGGAATGTTGATACCTTCCTGGCCATCGGAGTCGTAAACTTGCAATTCCACATCGTAGATGGAGCCGTCACACTCGATAGAGGATATTTCGATTTCCAGCCTCTCGCCCTGCACTCTTGCAGAGCCGACGATTACAGTATTGCGTGGTATCAGCCGTGAGCCTACCCACATAGGTTCGGTGGTCCGTAACTTTACGCTTTCGCCGTCGGTTATACTCTGGTTGTTGGCGACAACTGCGGCAATCGTGTTTTTATTTACAATTCCGGATGATCCGACCGAGGTGTTGAAACTTCTGCTTGACGAGGCACTGAGGGATGATACAACATTTCTGCTCACCTGCGCCACCGGTTGCACATCGCGCTTTCCTTTCTCATCGTCGGTTGGGGCCGGGGACGGATAATTGCCGCCGTTACCCATATATTGAGCCGCCAACTGGTAGGAGCGTTCAAGCATTTCCATCTGGTCCGGCTGCTGTTGCTGCTGTGCCATCGCATTTTGAGCTTCCAGCTCGTCTATCCTTGCCTGCAACTCGGCGACCTGTGCCGCCTCGCTGCTCTCCGGCACGAAGAAATCATCAAGCGAAGCCTGTACTTCCTGATACGCCTGAGCCGATGTTTCCACCGCTGAAGGCTGACGCATATCGCTGTCTTGCGGGGTTGTGGCTGTGAGGGTATCGAGTACGGCCACTGTCTGCTGACGGGTCTCTTTCTCTTTCGCGGCTTCGGCAGCCTCATATTCCGACATCTTGTCTTTCATACCGTCGTTCTCCCCTTCGGGTATCTCGGTGTTGAAGGCGTCGCCCACACGTTCGTCGCTCTTGTTGAGGCTGGAGTAAAGGAGCCATAATATCACGGCACCGCAGAGAATGGCGGCGGGCATCACCACCAGATATTTCATCATCTTCTGCCGTTCAGCCTGTGATTTTGGCTGGAAGAAACCGTTAATCTTCGCTTTCCATTCTTGCATCGTCATAGGCAGCGGGAGCTATCGGTTTGACATCGGGATTGTTTATTTCAAGCGGCTGGATATGCTCGACCTCCACAAGTCGGCCGGAGTGTCCCAGCCCGATTTTATAGCAGGCATGACCGAACACGAAGAAGGCGATCAGGACGAAGGCGCAGAGCATAATGGTTACGACCAAGAGCCGTTGTTTTTGAGGAATACCGTCGCAAAGGCCCCTCAATTTAGAAGAGAGCTTCCCTTTCGGGGTGTGCCACACCTTATTATATACGGTGTCTCTCGCGGCACGGAGATTTGAAAATACATTCATCGTTTGGTAGTGATTATATCCTTGTTTTCAAGGATGTTGAAACCTTCAATAATAAACCCGTTGGGATTGTCGTCGGAGCGCGACACATTTGACAGACGGCATACCGTTATCAATGTGCGCTCCGTCATGTTGGACTCGCGGATAATCATCTGGCGCGCGTATGTTCTGGCGGTATAGGGATATGTGTTGAAATCGCATACCACGCTGTCAACCTGCACCACTTGATTGATATTTCCGGCTATGATACGGTTGTAATAACCTTTCTCCGAAAAGTCGGTGTAGTAATTGTATGCCGACTTGTCGCTGAGAATCAGCGCACGGTTGATGTTATGCTCGATGGCTGACTTATCCGGTGAGAGGTTGAAAAACAGCTCATGGAAGCGTCGCACGTGTTCACGCGCCTCTGCCGGACGGTTCTGGCTCATGTCCTGCGACAAGGCAAGCATAAGCGACTTGCCGTTGTCAAGGACATAGATTTTCTCACGCTGCTTCTCGGCGAAATTGAACACCATTATCATGGCTACCGACACCACAACGGCACACATCGCAACGAACACGATACCGAAAAGGCGTATCTGGCGGAACGATGTCTCGATATTCCTTAATGATTTGAACTCCATAGGCATGATTATTTGAGAAGTTTACCGGCTCTGCCTGCCACATTACCGGCGACAGCACCGCCGACACTTGCCGCACCGGAGCCAACCTGCATTGCGGTATTGTTGACAGCACGGTTGTAATTACCCGCGCCTCCGGCCTGTATGATCCAGCCTGCAACAGTTGGGATTGTAAAATATCCGATGATGCCGATGATCATGAACACCGTATAAGCGGTGTTGCTCCCGTCAAGGTCAACATTCGGATTATTAGTCAGTTCCGAAATGTCGTTCTGCAACATCAGCACCTGTATTTTCGCCAGTATCGTCGAAAACAGGTCTGCCACCGGCAACCATAAATAGGTCTGAATGTAGCGGCATATCCACTGTGTAAGGGTTGACTGGAAGCCATCCCAGACGGAGAGCGCGAATGAAATAGGTCCGAGTATCGCCAAGACTATAAGGAAGAAAGTCCTTATTGTGTCAATAGTCAGGGAGGCAGCCTGAAAGAGCATCTCCAGCAGCTCACGAAAAAAATTCTGGATTGCCTTCTTGACCTTATACATTCCGCGCTCGATATACATTCCGGCGGCTGTTCCTATCTCCGTCACGCCCAATTCGTCTATCTGCCTGTCAAACTCGGCATCGTCAACGAGATAAGCTGTCGATGGGTCGTTCATCATGGCCTCGTATTCCAGACGGTCTTTTTCCTCCCGGTATTTTTTCATGTCGAGAGTCTGGCCTTCGAGCATCGAGGCTGTACCCTGCACAATCGGCGACATTACCGAGTTGATGGTACCTAATACTACGGTAGGAAAGAACATTATGCAGAATCCGATTACAAACGGACGCAGAAGCGGGAACACATCAATGGGTTCGGCTCTTGCCAGCGATTGCCAGATACGGTAGGCGACATAAAACAGCGCGCCTAATCCGGCTATACCCTGAGCCACTCCCGCCATATCCTCGCAAAGAGGCATCATCTCGTCATAAAGCGAGCGCAGAATGGTGTGGAGGTTTGAAAAATCAATAGCGCACAGCATAGGCATCACCAGTATTTTTCAGAGCCGTCGCCATAGAGAGCCACCACACGTTTTGTATCGGCTTTCTTCTTGGCACGCAGATACGACACGCTGATGTTCTTGTTTGTGTAGTACGCCGTGAGGTTCTTCAGACGCTTCATCTCCTTGTAGCAGTCATCCACGACATCCATGCGGTCTTTGTCGGTCATGCTCAGTGTAGTTATATTGACTACCTGCTTCAAGTCGCCGAGGACGCCGTTGGCTTCTTCGAGTATGCGGGTGTAGCCGGAAGCGATTGCCGACAGTTCCGCGCTTGTGAAATTGGGGTCTGTCAGCATTTTCTGGAAATTGTTGACATAGTAGCCGGAGATATTGCCGAGCATCAGGATTGTCTGCTGCACCTTGCGGGCATCGCGGACGAGGTTGTTCACCGACTGGAGCGCGTCATAATATTTCTTCGCCTGCTGATAGATTTTCACGGTTTCCTGAAGTAGGCTAAGTATCCGGCGCGTTGTTGTATTGCTGCAATACGTTTCCAAATACTCGCCCCCAAACCGGACGTACACATTCCTGCGTATCCGGCTTTCCATTACTAATATCAGTCTATACATTGCCTAAATGGATGTTACGATGACATTTACTACAGAGTGCAATGGTTTTGCGTTGACGTGCAATCATCAGTTTTTCCCAAGGAGCTTTTCCTTTGAGTTCTCCGAGTTTACGCACATGGTGCATTACCAAATTTTCTTCTGCGCCACATAACTCACACCTACGAGCCGCAAGACGGTCTATAAGACTTGTGGTCGTTTTGTAGGTCATGTGACTTGGGCTGTTGTCAATCATTCCGTTACTGTCTGCTTTCTTTCGTTTGAAGCCGTCATTATAGAATTTGGCTTCCCGAATCTGTCCGTTCTTTGCTTTGAATGAGACTGTAAATACTCCGTCTTTGAAATATTTACGTCTGATAGCAGATGTCTTTGTCCTATATTTATGGGCAAATGTTTTATACATACTGCATTTCATCATCCAATCGAAAGTGCTGACGGTACAGGCATTTTGTGCTAAGGCATAGTAATTGTATAGACCTCTTACTTCTGAACTGAATTTCCTCAGAATTTCAAGGTCATCCAATGTTGTCAGTCCAACACGTGATTTGGCTTTCCATTGCTCTTTGCCATTGTGGATTTTAATCTCAATGGCATTGAGAGAAAGGAACTTTTTCTTAATCACGTCTCTGCCGATTAGCAGTCGGACACGTTTGTTATGCGCACGACACAGACTGCCATTTTTATGCCTTACGGTTTGATTTGACTTCTGAACACAGATTTCATAACCAAGAAATTTGGCTCGTTCTTCCGAATGTGTTATCAGTGTTTTCTCGGCAGACAGTTCCAACTTCATTTTATTGCCAAGAAATTCAGTAATTTCCTGCTTTAATTTGGTTGCATCCGCCTTACTACCGATAATTCCAATCAGAAAATCGTCTGCGTATCTCACATAATGGATACGCTTGTAATCTGCATCCATTTCGTCCCCAGATGGAATCAGAAGATTTTGTCTCTGATTTTCTTTGAGTGCTTTGATTATTTCTTTGCGCTCATTGTCATCTGAAACTTTAGACAAACGATGCTTAAGCCAGCGACGCTTGTATTGCAGCGACTGGTTCTCTTGATTCCGTTTACGACCTTTGCCCTTATTGAATTGGCTCTCAAACTCTGCCATGTGGCGGTCGAGTTTGTCAAGGTATATATTGGCAAGAATCGGACTGATTATGCCACCTTGTGGTGTGCCACTATATGTATTGTGGAATTTCCAATCCTCCACGTAACCCGCATTCAGAAATTTGCGGATTAACCGAAGAAAACGGCAATCTTCAATACGTTCAGAAAGGGTTTCAATCAGCACATTGTGGTCGATGTTGTCGAAGAAGCCTTTTATATCTCCTTCAACAAACCATTTTACTCCACAAAATGTCTTTTCTATTTCTGCTAATGCGGTGTGGCAGCTACGTTTGGGTCTGAATCCATGAGAGTGCTTGGAGAAACGAGGCTCATAGATAGCTTCAAGAATCATCCGTATAACCTCTTGCAGAAGTTTGTCATAGAAAGACGGAATGCCGAGAGGACGCATTTTACCATTCTTTTTGGGAATGTACACACGTCTTGAGGGTCGTGGCTGATAACTTTCATCTTTCAATGAGTTTATCAGCTTTTCAATGTTCTCAATGCTCATGCCATCAACGGTATCGCCTTTGCAGTCGGCAGTCATATTGCCGGGCTTTGTTGCGATTTTCTCGTATGCAACATGATACATTTTCTCATTGAACAGAATCCGATAGAGCCGCTTGAACTTATAATCGTCTTGCTGACCGTGCATCGATAAACTGTTTAATACGATTTCGGGATTTCTCATTTGTCTCACACAATTTCCTTTAATTGTATTAAAAATTAGTAACTGTCTCCCTTCGCCATGTACAAGGCTTTCCCTTGCTCGGACTACTACGGAGACTCCGTTGCCATGTCAGATTTTCAAAGGTCTGCACCTTATAGCCTACATTGCAGGCACTCTGATTTAGGCAATCCCCGTTTACAATATGACAACTTGGCTTGAATTGATTGTCGGATATGACTTCCGTCCTTTTCTGCATATTGCAGATGCGCCTCGGCTCGTTCATGCTCCATTTTGACAACTTCCCAAAATAGAGTGTCGAGGTACGGTGAGTACAGCTATAATACACCGCAGTTTGGTCTGGTACCGCTTGGACTATCATTTAATCAGTTTGGATTTTATCCTCATATCAATTCCTTTCATCTAACCATTCAGTCGCAGCCTTTATAGCAGACTGACTCATGGCTTCTCCGCCCATGCTACACTCCCTGCCGTCTTTCGTTGTCAGGTAAGGGGGATGATGATAGGTTATTTGAACGCGAACCTAATAACTTGCCAAAGTTACATTTATCTATATTGCCTATACGGGCGCACAATTCTTCACCATGTGCGTCGCCGTCTGCGACTCCTGCACGAGTGATTTAGAGTTGTTTACGATGGACTGCGCTATGTTGGACGGGTCTATGACAGTCCACTGGGCCGAAGCCCTGCCCGTGCCTAAAAGAAGGCACAGGGCGATTAGGGGAATAAGAAACTTTAATTGCTTCATTTGATTGTGGGTTAAGTGGTGGAATTGATTACATTATCTGATGCTTCTGGCGCATCTTATTATGAAGATGGAGAGCATCCGGATTACTGTCAGGAGGAGGCCGAGGAAAAGGAACAGACCTGAAATGATGAATATTAGGAATTGCTTGACTTTCATACATCAGTTCTCCCTCCTTTCGTTGGCTAACTGTTTGATGGCAGCCTCGATGTCGCCGCCGAGCTGACGGGCGCGGGCGAGTACCTGCATCTTCTCCGTTTCCTCGGTTGTATAGGCAAGGTATTCTTCCGGCGATACCTCTGTCGCATAGACCGCCGACTGCGTTCCGCCCAGTCCGATCCACACCTCCTTGTAATTGCGGCCGGGGTTGTTCGCCATATTGATGCTGAGTATCTGCGCCTTTTCTTTGTCCGTCAAGCCTAACAGCTCCTGTATCTGGTCAAAGCGGTTCATATACTTGCGCTGGTCGAGAAGTATCTTGCAGTCGGAGTTGTTGATGATGGTTTCCTTGACAATCGGCGACGATATTATGTCGTCAACCTCCTGCGTTACCACCACAGCCTCACCGAAATATTTTCTAACCGTCTTGAACATATAGCGCATATATTCAGCCATATTCGCCGTTGACAACGCTTTCCACGCCTCTTCGCAGATAAGGACTTTCCGCACACCTTTCAAGCGTCGCATCTTGTTGATGAAGGCTTCCATGATGATGATTGTCACCACCGGGAACAGGTCTTTGTTGTCGCGGATAGCGTCAATCTCGAATACCACGAAACGCTTGTTAAGCAGGTCGATGTTTTCTTTGGAGTTCAGCAGGAAATCGAAGCGACCGCCGTGATAATACTGGCGCAGCGTTGTCAGAAAGTTATCTATATCAAAATCCTGCTTGTAGATGGGTATAGGACGCTGTGCCATTTCAGCGCGGTATTCATCACGCATAAACTCGTAAAACGAGTTGAAACATGGAACGATGTCGCGGTCTTTATTCATCTTTTCAAGGAACATAGACAGTGCGGAGCCAAGTTCGCCACTCTCCGTTTTGGTAACTCTGTCGTCTTCCGACTTCCAGAGTGTGAGAAGCAGCGTCTTGATGCTGTCTTTTTTCTCCACATCAAACACCCCGTCGTCAGTGAAAAACGGATTAAACGAAATCGGTTTTTCCTCAGTGTAAGTGTAATACACACCGTCTTCGCCGTGGGTACGGTTGTGGATAAGGTTGCACAGTCCTTCGTAGGAATTGCCGGTGTCAATCAGCAGGATATGCGCTCCCTGCTCGTAATACTGGCGTGTCAAGTGATTGGTGAAGAAAGACTTGCCGCTGCCCGACGGTCCGAGTATGAACTTGTTGCGGTTTGTGGTTATGCCGCGCTTCATAGGCTCGTCGGAAATATCCAAGTGGACAGGTTTACCCGTAAGGCGATCCACCATCTTTATACCGAATGGCGACAGGCTGCTGCGGTAGTTTGTTTCGGCGGTGAAAAAGCAAACGGCAGGCTCGATGAAGGTATAGAAACTTTCCTCGGCAGGGAAATCCGCCTCGTTGCCCGGCATCGCCGCCCAGAACAGCGTCGGGCAGTCGATGGTGTTGTGCCTCGGCATACACCCCATAGTAGCCAACTGACCGCCGACATCGTTCTTTATCCGGCGTAGTTCCTCGGCATCGTCGCTCCAAGCCATGATGTTGCAGTGGCACCGCACCGAAGTCAGTCCGTAGCTGTGAGCCTCGTTAAGATAGCGGTCTATCCACTCCTTGTTTATGGCGTTTGAGCGAGAGTAGCGGCTCAACGAGTTCATATTGCGCGCCGTCTTTTCAAACTTCGCCAGATTCTCGTCGTGGTCGTCGATAAACACATACTGGTTATAGATGTGATTGCACGGCAGGAGCAGACCCACGGGAGATGCGAAGCTCAGTCTGCAATCGCTCCTGTCGGTTGACAGGCGTTCATACCGGTTGTCGGTGCTGACCTTGCCGGGCAGGTCGTCGGTATCCGACAGGGTGTGCAGACACAGCATCTTGTCGCCGACGCGCATTTCTTTAGGCGACAGGTCTATATCCTCCAGACAGGTTACATCGCCGGTTGACAGCGAGAGATACCTCTCTATGATACCCGATGTGCTGTCGGTGCCGACAATCTCATCGTCACCCATGCGGCGCAGCGAGATATATCCGGTGTCGTTGATTATGCGCTCGAACTGGCCCACGGCTTCCATGAAGCCGACAATCATCTCGTGATTGAGTTCCTTCGGTGTGATACGCCCACGGCAGAGGGTGGAGAAATTCGACTGCTGGCGCATACGCTCCTTTGTGGTCTTTGTCAGATACAGGTAACACTTGTGAGCCAGATAGGGACGCTCGTTGAAATGACGCTCAAAACTCCTGTCAAGAAAAGACAGATTATCCTTTTGCAGTTCCGGCTGGTAGTTCTCCGACACGAACCAGTCCTGCTTGTGTGCCACCGTAAAACGGGGAAGCACCTTGATAGCCTTGCACCATGCGGCGTGCATGGCCTCATATTCGGCAGAGGTAACTGTGAACAGCTCCGGCAGCGTAACCTCGTAGCACACGGTTATGTCGGCATCTTTGCTGATGATACAGCCGTGTTCCACTGCCAACAGTGGGAGTTTAGACTCCAGAGTTGTGGCTTTCAGTATGTTTCTCATCGGCGGCCCCCCTTCAAAATATTGCGCACACGCAGACGGTTGATGATGTAGCGGGGACGGTATTTCACCGATGTGAGTTTCATCAGCCCGTATTGCCCGTACTTGCCGTTGAGATGAAAGGTGTACCACACCAGCACCGACGCGCTTATGGCACCGAAGCCTATGCACAGACCCTGCTGCACACCGCACATATAGAGGATTACGAACAGAATGAAGTCGGCTATAAGACCTCCTGCGAAGATAAACAGGTACTGCGCTTTAAGCCCCTTGTATTCCACCGTCCTGCCGATGCCCTTGTTAACAGAATATTCCATCAGCGGCACGGATTAGAGGAAGAACGAGCGCAGGATTGTTGCGGCGACCACAAGGAAGATACAGGCACCGAACCACGATGCGGCGGTCTTGCTCGTGTCGGGATCGCCGGAACTGAACTTGCCATAGACCTTGACACCGCCGATAAGACCGACGACAGCACCGATGGCATAAATCAGCTTCGTGGCGGGGTCGAAATAGGAGGTCATCATCGAGGTTGCCTCGTTGATGCCTGCCAGACCGTTGCCGGCGGCATAGAGGTTGGCGCCGCATATCATCAGTGTGAGCATGGCGGCCATAGGGCGGCGCATACCGGGAGCGTTCATAAACTCCACGATGCGCTTGTAGAGAGACTTGAAGAATTTAGTCATAAATAAATTGATTTGGATTGTGGATTTCTTTGCCTTAGCAAAGCGCTAAAGCGGTTTAGTGGTGGTCAGTGGAGGATATTGAAGTCGATGGCGTCAATATCGGTAGTGTCGATGTCGGCATGAAAGACAATCTTGCGGGCTTTACCGATTGCCTCGTCGGTTTTCTCAGCCGGAGCATCTTCGGGTATGTCGGGCAACTGACACTCAATCATCAGTATGCGTTTGCGCACTACCGGGTCAAGTTTGACATATTCGATAATCTCGGTGCCTTCAAGTTCGGAAACTACCCGTCGGGCGGTCTGTTCATCCTCAGTGGTGTGAGGCTGATTTTTCAGCACCTTCATGGCGGTCTGCATTTCATCGAAGTCTATACCGTCGGCATTTGCCTCGGCGGGAGGCGGAGTTTCGCCGGTAAGCTCACTCACGGAATGGGTTGAGAATATCTCATCCAGCTTTTCAAGAGGTATCTGAACCGACGGCTTTTCTTCGGGTGGATCGGGCAGTCCGGCATCGGAGGGTTTACCCAGTTCCATGACAATAAGCGGCACGACTTCCCTTGCGGCTTCGGCAGCGGCTTCTTTGGCGATTTCACGAAACGAGTCCATGAACTTATCGGCATCGAAGGAGCTTTTGCCGACGACTTCTTCCACGGGCGCTTCATCTGCGGGCGGTGGTTCCGGAGGAGCGCAGTTGTCATTCTTGCCGTTAGACGGAGTGTCGGGCTTTGTCAGGACTTTTCTGATAAGCCATACATTGCTTGCAAGCAATGCTATGATAAGCAGCGTTTCCATCAGAAAAGAGGCTGGCTGTTCTCGTCATAGAGACCTTCCATGACCTCGCGGTTGTTGGCGAAGTGGTCGAGAAGGATCTCCGATACATACGAGCCGATGGATGCGCCGGTATCTCGGAACCTGTCTGCCATACGGCTCAGGACGGCATGGACTTCGGGATAGATATACACTTTGGTGTTGGAGCGCACAATGCCTGGCCGGAGAAACTTGGCGGCATATTTCCTGCGCTCCTCTGCGGCTCTGACATCTATGTCAGTGGCCGGATTCACGTTGATGGTTACAAACGGGGATTTGGGCATAGTTGGTTAGAGTTTAAGTTGGTTGATAACATCGGCATATTCCTCCAGATGGGCTGCCAGTACGTTGTTGATGAAAGCCTTTAGCGAGCATACGCGCCCTTTCTTGCGGCAGAACAGGATACGGCGTATCTTCCATTCGATTTCCGGGTCTATCTCTGTCGTGACATATTTATCCTGTGGCGACATATATGTCATGTTCAATACGAAACGCTCCATATATTCACGCTCACGGTCTGCGTCTGGCGGCGCGGCATCCTTATCTTTCGGAGATGGTTTGTCAGGAGTGCTGTTTGGCTCCATCGGTTCAGGTGACGGTTCAGATCCGGGCTTGACAGGCTTCTTCATTGAGGAAAGTCCGGAGGGCTCCTCCCTGAAATTCCGGATGAATTCATCCGGGTCGATGACGGGTTCATACGCTTTCGCCATAACCGTCAGCGTTTGAGGATGTGGAGAAGTTCATCGGCAAGTTCGGGAAGTCGTGTGCCTTTAAGCAGCATCCTGTCGGGCGGCATCACGGTTGAGCGAAACACGGCGCGGTTGAGGGTCTTTGACCCCTCACGGCGGTATTTCTTGGTATCGGGGATTTTGGTCTGCATCGTCTGCAACCCGTATTCCTCAAACACCGCTTCATACTGGTCGTAGAGGTCGGTCTTTTCACGGGCATCGACAAGGTTCCAGAGAAGGAACATCTGCTTTACATACGATTGTCCTGTGGTGAGCCACTCCTGAATCTTCAGCGCAAACGCGAGCGAGCTTTCAAGGATTACCTTGTCGGCGGCGATTGGCACGATGACGGTATCCATGCAGTTGATGATACTTACCACGCTGCGGTTGTTGACCGTGCCGGGGAGGTCGAAGAAAACGATGTCAAACTCGTTTCCCGCCTCGATGATGTCGCGTACCTTCCGCATCGCCTCTTCCGGCTTTGCCGTCAGGAGAGGATAAGGTGCGAGTTTAGTCTGGCGCAGATTGTCGGAAAAAAGTTTCTTGAACTGGGGGCTGCACTCGATCAGGTCTTTGTCGCGCTGGCGCATCTCCTCGATGCTGTACTGCGGATAGTCGCAGTCCACGACAAGGACTTTAAGCCCCTTCACATAGTAGAGGTAACTCGCCGCCAAAACGGTCAGAGTGGTCTTGCCTGCTCCCCCTTTCTGGGTGGAGAAAGCGACAAATTTGGGGTCTGTCATAGAATTTAATTTGAATTTGGATGTAGTGGTGGTTGCACAGCGGTGGCCGTCAGCGTATCTTCTGACACGGATAGACCGGGCTTCCATCGGCGTGAAGCGGTGGCGGCATATACTATGCGGGGTGGATTGACAGCTTTCTATGCCGCCGTGAGCGACCTTCCTCCGCTGTCGGGAGGGCATCGGCTAAGTGAGCCGGGAATGGTTGGGTTCGTCAGTCATGTCTGGTTCTGATTTGGATGTGGAGTTTAGTGGTGTACGCCATAGCCATAGGGCCATAGGGCGATAGGTAGGTAACTTGCAGGCAAAAATCCTTTATATATGGCACAGGAGCTTCATCAGTCAGTCATTACCATGTCGTTCAGGAACAAATCTCTCTACATAATCTATTCTTTAGATTGTTCGGAAGGACATTGGTCAGACTGTAATTCAGCATTGTTGCCAAATGGTTGGGATCATACCCGGCAGATTGGTTATTCAGCTTACAGTTCACATGGATAGTGCGTAATATAATAAGTAGTTTGACTTCCTTGAAGGCACGCTTGAGAACCAATCTCTACACAAAGAAACAAATAATTCTGCAATTTGGCAAATCTGAAAATAAGCCAATTTCTTGGGATAAAGAGCATTGTCCGGCTATGTCCAGGTATGTCCGGCTATGTCCGAAAAATTCGGCTGAATTTTTAACATTTCGCCGTGCATATTTTTTTGCTGCATCCATCGCCTGTTTCTTAATTATCGGAATTTTTATCTCATCGCTGGCAAATCAGGGATTTTTTTCGTATCTTTATATCAGCATCACGGTGATTTTCTTCCTCCGGGCAATGAAAAGCGGCTTTTCTCATTGTCATCATAATAATACCGGGCATCATTGACTGACATTGCCAATTTTCTATTAAGGAAGAATGTCCACATAGACATAGCAAGGTGTCTTTTCGGGGTCCGAAAAGGTTTCGAGGGACCGGCAGTCCACACGAAACGACCTTGCTATGTAGGATATATCTCCAAAGTCGAATATCCCTCGATTTTACTGCGTAGGCATTGACACCCTTGATGCACTCACCATTTATAATCCACTTTTTATGACTGATTTCGTTAACAAGGGCGGACGACCGCCGGTTGCCAACAAGTGCAGCCACTGCGTCAAGGTACGTTTTGACGACCTCGAATGGGATGAATTGTCCCGGATGATGGAAAGGGCAAACGCGACTGTTAAGTCCACTTTCATCAAGCAGCTCATCTTCGGCAAGCCTTTCAGGGTACTGACCACCGACAAATCGCTTGCCGTCTATTGCGCCAAACTATCCGAATTTTTCTGCCAGTACCGCACAATCGGGGTAAACTACAACCTCGTTGTGAAGGAGCTTCGCGCCAATTTCACCGAAAAGAAAGCAATGGCATCCCTCTACAAGCTGGAGAAAGCCACAATCGACATGATTGCCGTGATGACCGATGTCATGGCTCTGTCTGAAAAATTCGATGAACAATGGTCGCAAAAATCTCGATAGGTTCCTCGCTCTATGGCGCGCTGGCATACAATTCCGAGAAAATCAACAAAGAGGAAGGCCGTCTGTTGGGAGCCAACAAAATCATTCTCCCGGCAGACGGGCAAATCGACATCGGTCGTATTGCCGAAAATTTCAGGGAGTTCATGCCGATGATGGGGCGAACAAAAAAGCCGGTTCTTCATATCTCGCTCAATCCGCACCCGGATGATAAACTCACGGATCAGGATTTTGAAATCCTCGCCCGTGAATATCTGGAGAAACTCGGCTTCGGGGAGCAGCCTTTCATAATTTACAAGCACGAGGACATAGACCGGCACCATATCCATATAGTGACTGTCAATGTCAACGAGCAGGGCAAGCGGCTCAATCAGGATTTTCTGTTCCGGCGAAGCAAGAAAATCACCACAGAACTGGAGGAAAAATACAATCTCCACAAGGCGCAGCGCGAAAAGATCACTCCCGATATGCCGATTAAAAAGGTTGACCCTTCGGGCGACATCAAGCGACAGGTTGCCAATACCGTCAAAATGGTAGGTATGCGATACAAGTTTCAGACTCTCGGCGAGTATAACGCAGTTCTCTCCTTATATAATATAAGGCTGTCTCTTATACACATCTGACGCTGCCGACGACTAGTCGAG
>ENA-OYYU01000463-OYYU01000463.1-human-gut-metagenome-genome-assembly--contig:-NODE-463-length-15041-cov-5.103230_pt1 | contig 15041 bp, 6 predicted proteins | sample MGYA00244068_ERZ653460 | MGnify/ENA primary metagenome ERZ653460 (study PRJEB26926, sample SAMN06164914) | human gut metagenome | biome: ENVO:00009003; feature: ENVO:2100002; material: ENVO:00002003... | reverse complement strand
GCCTGTCTCGTGGGCTCGGAGATGTGTATAAGAGACAGCGCTTGTCCAGCCAGAGAATGATGTCGCGCAGGGGCTCATTGTTCGCGTCCAGACACACGACCGTGTCGCGGATGACGGTGATGGTCATGGCGATCACGTCCGGCAGCAGGGCGTTGCTGCGCGCGCACAGCTCGCGGCAGCATTCGCACAGGCGGTCGAAGTAGAAGTTCGGCTTCTGCTCGGCCCAGCCGGGCTCTTTCGAGAAGTAGGGCTCGGCATATTTGCTCTGCACGACGTCCACGATCCGGCCGTCCGGGTCCACGAGCAGAGCGCGTGCGCTCTGTGTGCCGATGTCGCAGGTCAGCACCAGCGGTTTGCTCAAGATGATTCCCTCCTAAGATTTATTTTTGCTCTCTATACAAAAGATTCATTCGGGTCTGTGCCTGAGGAGACTGCTCGTGGCGATGACGTCCACGCCGAGGCTTTCCAGCAACTTGGCGACTTCGATCTTCTCGGTGGTGTTCAATTGGCAGCCCGGCACCTGCTCGCCATCACGGAGCGTGGTGTCGAAAATAAACAGTTTCTCGCACATAATATGACTAATCTAACTAACCTTGGCAACAAATATATTAAAAATATTTTCCAAATTCCTATTTTACCGGAGGAAAGTGCCTCTTATACCCGAATTTAGCGGCGTTTTCCCTACGGGAGTACGAATCCGGAAATAAAAACGGCTCCGGATGCCCGAAGCCGTTTTGCCATAATATTTTCAGGTGTCGCCGGAACCTTTTGCTGGTTGCGCTGCGTTTTCCCGGCTGCCGGGGCGGCATTAATCGACCACCTCGACCCACTGTCCCTTTTTCAGGGCGCGGACGGCGTTGTCGTACATCGCCTCGCAGTAGACCGAAGGCAGGTAGTAGCGCCCCTTGTAGGTTGCCGTCAGCTTGACGGGTATCTCCTTGCTTTCGCCCCGGCTCAGGTCGAAGTAGCTCAGCACCCGGTCGTCGCGGATATCCTGGTAGGTGAGCGACGACAAGTCCCGTTCGGAGGTGATCTCCCATCCTGCCGGGAAGATGTGGGTCAGCGCAAGATCGGCGTACCGTTCGTGGCCGCTGGTGTTAGAGACGGTCACGATGGCGTAAAAATCGGTCGATACCCGGATCGAGGCCGGGTCGATGGCCTCACCGTCCATATTCGTGTAACGCACGTCGATCCGGATGCCGTTCGCAGCTTCGGTTTCCTCGCCCTTGCCGGGGGTATAACTCTGGCTGACGACCGCATAGAGGCTGCCCGAACCATTGTTCCTCACCTCGGTCGGTGCGGCCAGGGGCATGCTCGCGATGGATTTGTCGGTCTTGACGAGCTCCCTGCCCGCAGTGGCGTCGATGCCGTTCTGTCCCGCTACGGCGAAATTGGAAAGGGTGCTGAGCATCCATGCCGTCGACTGGGTGCTGAGCCACCTGTCCTTCTTGAGGATGTCCGACATCTTCAGCGCCATGCGGAAAGCCTCTTCGCGGCGTCCGAGTATCGTGAGCGTCATGAGCGAGATCGACATCCGGCGTTCGTCGCTGTTGTAGGTGCCGTCGTAGGGGTTGGCCTTTTCCGCGTTGTCCACGCAGAGCGAGATCAGCCCTTCGGCGACTTTCCTGTTGCCGTCCAAAGCGTATGCCGCCGCCAGCAGCCACTTGGCGTCGCTACTTAGCGAGGCGGCCTTTTCCCGGAGCTGGTTCATGGCACCCCGGGTCGGAGTCCCGTTCAGCGCCAGCACATACTGGGTATAGGCCTGGGTCAGGTAGTAGTCCGAGGGGTTGCTGCGCAGGTATTTGAGCGCCCGGTCGAGCATCGCCCTGTCCACGCCGTAGCCGTGTTTCGCAGCCTCGATCAGGAAGTGCGTCGCGTAAACCGTCCCCCATTCTGATCTCGACGTATTGCCGCTCCAGTAGGCGAATGCGCCGTCGGAGAGCTGGTAGCTGCCCAGGCGCGAAAGCACGCTCTTGACGTTGCGGTCGATGTCCTGCAACATGTTCGCGTCGCACTCCACGACCGAAGGCAGGTAGAGTTGCGGGAAGGCGCCCGAGGTGATCTGCTCGATGCAGCCGTGGGGATATCTCACCAGGTATTCGAGGCGCCGAGAAAGGTCTATGGGCGGGATCGACGAAAGTTCCAGCTTCGCCTTGCCGTTCTCCTTGAGCGGTTTTACCGCCATTGTCTTGCCCGGGTCGATGACATAGTCCTTCGACAGGGTCACATAGGGGTTCGGTTCCCGGACGTCCAGCTCGATTTCCGACGCGGAGCTGTCGCCCGACGACGCAGCCGTGACCCGTACCTTCCCGATGCCGGTTCGCTTGTTGACCTTCAGGCGGAACGATACGACCTCCTCGCCGCTCCGGCCGAGCGTGATGCTCTTGCTGGACGGCCCGACGGGCGAGAACGATTCGTTCGCGGCGATTTTCACGTCGACTTTCCCGACCCCGTCTTCGAGGGCAAAGACCGTGACCGGAACCTCGACCTCTTCGTCGGTGGAAACTACGCGGGGCATGGTGGCCTGCACCAGCAGCGGTTTTTTCACCGCGACATCCTTCTCCGCGGCGCCGAACGCCCGGCCGTTCGAGGCGATGACCATCACCCGAACCTCGCCGAAGTAGGGCGGAAGCGTGATTTTATGCGTGTTCGTCTTCCCGGCGCCCAGTTTCTGTGCGTCGATGAACCGTACGACGGGCTTGAACCGCTGTGCCTTGAGCGCCCCCGTGTTCGGCTGCTCGGCGTCGCCGCCGATGGCGAACATCTGTTCGATCCTGCCGCCATAGGCGCCGATGACATAGTCGAACATGTCCCACGTGCGGACGCCCAGTGCCTCGGTCGCGTTGAAATAACCGTAGGGATCGGGGGTCTTGAAGCGTGTCAGCCCCAGCAGTCCCTCGTCGACGAGCGCCAGCACGTAGCTCATTTTCCGGCCGTTTTTCTCCCGGACTTTTATCGTCACCTCCGATTCGGGTTTTACCGTTTCGGGCATCTCGACCACGGGGGTGAGCTTTCGCGCGGCGTCCTCGACGTCGAGCCGCGTCACGCCGAACAGGCGGATCGGTGCGTCGTTGAGCGTCGAGTTGTGGGGCTGGACGAGTGTTACCGAGACATAGATGTTGGGGGCCATCCCCTCCTTGACGGGGATTTCGATGTCGGTTTGCTTGCCGGTGCACTCCACCCAGAAGCTTTCCCGCACGACGCTGCCGCTTTCGATGCCGACCAGCGCCCGTGCGCCCGGCGACGAGGGGATGGTGACCCTGGCCTTGTCCCCCGGGACGTATTTGGCCTTGTCGCGGGTGAGGGCGAGCCGCGTGGCGGCATCCGTCACCGAAGTGACGTCGCCCCGCCAATCGGACGAGGATACGCATACGATCCGGGTCGCCGAGTGTGCCCGGTTCGGGCTCGTGACGCGGATCATGTAATAGCCGTAATCGCCCGTGCTCCAGCGCATCGTGGCCTGCCCCGTGCCGTTCGAAAGGGTTGCCTGGAGGGTCTTGTAATTCGAGTTGAGCGCATTTTTGGCGTAGTGCGCCTGGGAATTGGGCGTTGAGGCGTCCCACCACCAGTAGGAATCCATTTTGTAGACCGATACGAGCACGTTTTCACTGCCGGGTTCGGGCTTGCCCTTGGCGTCGAGCATCACGACCTTTATGATATGCTCCTTCCTGCTGTCGAGGTATTCGTCGCCCCAGTCGCTTTTCTGGGTGGCGACCCCGATCCCGAAATAGGTGTCATAGGGCGATACGGTCGCGACCTGCTGGTCGACGCTGAAGTCGCCGCTCTTTTCGAAGACCTTCACCGTGAATTTGCCGCTCAGCATACCGGGGCTCAGCCCTTCCAGCGAGGAGAGTTCGTCGGTCGAGAGCGACAGCGACCCTTGGGCGTCGGTGGTGCCGGTGACGATTTCCCGCTCCTCGGTGCCAAAGTATTTCGAGGCGTCGTCGAACGAATAGCCCTCGTAGCCCTTGAAGCGAGTGGCGGTCTGTGACAACTGCGCCTGGAGCACCGCCTTGGCTTCGGCCGCAGGGGCGCCGTGCAGCCACCGGGCGGTCAGGCTGCCCGTGAAATGCGCGGCGTCGACCAGTTGCCCGTCCCCGAGTTTCAGCTCGATTTTCATCCGGTTGGGCTTGATCGCGTCCACCCGGACGGATTTTTCGAACTGTGCGCCGCCGAAGGTGATCTTGGCCCGCCATAGCCCTGTCGGCGACGCCGGCGTCGTCCCCAGGCTGAACGTGTAGATGCCGTCCGAGGAGCTGTTGTTCACGAGCGACTGCACCAACTGCCCGTTCGGGTTGAAGAATTCCAGCGATGCCGGGTGGCTTTCGGGCAGCGGATTGTCCGAGGTGACGATGAACGTGAGGTGTATGTCGTCGCCCGGGCGCCATACGCCGCGTTCGCCGAAGATATAGCCTTTTATCCCCTTGGGATTTGCCGTGCCGCCCACGTCGAAATTACTCAGCGACAGGGCTGTGCCCGGTTCTACCTTCACGAAGGTGACGTCCCCTCCGGCTTCGGCCGTGACGATGTAAGGCTCGTCCTTCGTCCTCAGCACGGCCCGCCCTTCGGAATCGGTGCTCGCTTCGGCCAGCACCTGGTTCTGCCGGTCGTAGGCCCTGACTTTGCAGCCCCCTTTGGGGCGGGCGGAGACCAGGTCGGTCGTGTAGACGACGTACTGGTCGCTGCCGCTGCTCTTGCAGATGAGGCCGATGTCGGACTGCACGACCACTTTCGACCGCTCCTTGTAAGTCCTGTAATCCCCGAAATAATAGTCGTAGTCGTATTCGTCGTCGACGGGCGTAAGCGGGTCGACACCCCGGATTTCGAGCAGGTACATCGACTTGCGGCTGTCGGTGATCAGGCGGCTCAGGTCGAGCGAATAGGTATTGCCCTGGTCGAGCCTGGTCGAAGACCTGGCCCCCAGGTCAATGGTCGTGTCGCGGACGACGCGCGACACATAATCCATGGATGAATAGTACTGGTCGTCGTAGTAGTTCTGCTGGAAGAATTGCAGCAGATTGTTGGCGAATATCTTTCGTACCCGCACCCGGGCTTTCTGGTAGTTCACCGCCTCGAACAGCAGCGACATGTCGTTCGACGAGGGAAGGATCGAGCCTTTGCCCGTGAAGCGAATCGAGGGGGTGCGCGACGGCAGCGTAGCCGTGAACGAATAGCTCTCCTTGAGCTTCTGCCCGTTCTTGCTCACTACGTCGCGGCCGATCGTGACACTATGCGCTCCCGTGGGGCGTGCTTCGGGATAGATGTAGAGCCTGTTTTTGTCGACCAAAGTCCGGAACTTGGTGTCGAAGCGGATCAGGTTTTTCAGATCCTGGTTCTGCCGGATGGGTTCGGAGAAGGTGACCACGATGGCGAGCGGTTCCGGATTTACGCTGTGGTCGATGACCGCGTATTCGTCCTTGCGGGGGACTTCCACCCGGAGGGTTTGCTTTTCGTCGTAATTGAAATCGAGCGTCAGCGTATAGCCCTCATCGCCCCGCGGGACGATGTTGCCCACGGTGTATTGGTGCGTGAGCCCGTCTTCCGAATGCGTCCATTTGACGTCGGTACCCGCCGTGCCGCTTATTTTGAGGTTCCGTTCCATGTAGCTGCCCTCGGCATAGTCCGACGAGACGATCTCGCCGATGAGCACATAGCCGGTCATCTCGTCGTTCTGCTGCAACCAGTTGTCGTTGTAGGTAAACCGCAGTTTGGGGGTCGCAAACCTGAACTCCGCGATGCCCTTGTGCTGCCGGCCGGTGAGTTTCGCGGCGTCGATGGCCACCTTGTACTGCGTGTCGTATTGCAGCGGGGATTTGGGGACGATGCGGATCATGCGCATCCCCGACAGGTAGGCGTCGAAACCGACGGCCGGGGTGATCGATATGGCATCCTGCATGGCGCTTTCCTCGACTTGTACGTTTTCGACGAACGTCACGTGGAGAGGCATCCTGACGCCCGTCACTCCGTTGGTCGACCATTCGATGATGTCGGACGTCTGCTTGCTGCACGAGGCGATGAGCAGGGCGGACAGCGCAAACAAAGCATGGCATATTGTTTTCATAATGGGGGATTTTAGGTAACTTTGCCAAAGATACGTAAAAATATGGCAAAAAAACCGGCTAAAAAGAGAATATGTTTTTTCGCGATGCTGGTCGTTGCCATGCTCGCCGCGGGGTATTGTTTGTTCCTGCCCCGGACGCTCTTCGACGAGCCTTTTTCGGCGACCGTGTGGAGCCGCGACGGCCGCCTGATGTCGGCCAAGGTCGCCTCCGACGGCCAGTGGCGTTTCTTTCCCACGGACAGCGTCCCCGAAAAGTTCCGGGTCGCCATCACGACCTACGAGGACAAACGTTTTTACCGCCATTTCGGGGTGGATCCGCTGGCGCTGGGGCGTGCCGTGCGGCAGAACCTTGCGGCCGGGCGGATCACGAGCGGGGCGAGCACGCTCACCATGCAGACCATCCGCCTGAGCCGCGGCGGGAAACCCCGCACGTTCCGGGAAAAGTTCGTCGAGATGCTGCTCGCCACGCGCCTCGAACTGCGTTGCAGCAAGGATGAAATCCTGGCCCTCTATGCTTCCCATGCGCCTTTCGGAGGCAACGTGGTCGGGCTGGAAAGTGCCGCGTGGTACTATTTCGGCCGCAGTGCGGCACAGCTTTCGTGGGCCGAATGCGCCATGCTCGCCGTGCTGCCCAACTCCCCGTCGCTGATCCATATCCGCCGCAACCGCGAACGGCTGCGGGAGAAGCGTGACGGGCTGCTCGACCGGATTTGGCACGACGGCCGTATCGACTCGCTGACATGCGCCCTCGCAAAACAGGAGCATCTGCCCGACGCCCCCGAACCGATGCCGATGGAGGCGATGTACCTGCTGGGCAAAATGCGCGAGGGGTCGCTCCGCTCGACGCTCGACTACGACCTGCAAAGCCGAGTCAACGACCTTGCCCGGCGCTACAACAAGCGTTACCGGGGTAATAAGATCAACAACATGGCCATCGTCGTCATGGACGTGGAAAGCGGCGAAGTGCTCGCCTACGTAGGGAACGTGTACGACCCCGCCGACCGCACCGAGGGTACGAGCGTCGATGTGATTCCCGCCCCGCGCAGCAGCGGCAGCGTGCTCAAGCCCCTGCTCTATGCCGCGATGCTGGACAACGGGACGGCATTGCCTGCGATGCTTTTCCCCGACGTGCCGACCTATTACAGGGACTTCACACCCCATAATTATAACCGAACCTTCGACGGGGCGGTGCCTGCCGACCGGGTGGTCGAGCGTTCGCTCAACGTCCCTTCGGTGAGGATGCTCGACAAGTACGGGAAGGAGAACTTCCTTGCGCTGGTGCGTGCCCTGGGCTTCGGGACGATCGACCGGAGCGCCGCCCATTACGGGCTTTCGCTGATTCTGGGCGGCGCAGAGATTTCGTTGTGGGATCTGACCTCGGCCTACATGAAATTGGCGGCCAAACTCAACGGCCGGCAGACGATACGCACCCCGCATTACGACCCCGACGGCGGTACTGCGGTCGATGCCGGGGATATTCCCCTCTCACGGGGCGCGATATGGCTGATGGCCAATTCGATCAGCCACGTGGCCCGTCCCGAGGAGGAGGGCGAATGGCAGTATTTCTCCTCGTCGAAGAAGATCGGCTGGAAGACGGGTACCAGCTACGGCAACCGCGATGCGTGGGCTGTCGGCATGACCCCCGACTATGCCGTCGGGGTCTGGGTGGGGAACTGCACGGGTGAGGGACGCCCGCTGATGACGGGCGTGGGGTATGCTGCGCCTGTCCTGTTCGAGGTCTTCGGCCTGCTGCCCAAAGGGGAGTGGTTCGCGGAGCCCGTCGGCGACCTGGAACCCGCCGTGGTCTGCCGCCAGAGCGGCTATCTGGCTTCGCATATCTGCCCCGACCGCGATACGGTGATGATTCCCCGTGCGGCCGCCCTCGGGGAGGTGTGCCCCTACCACCGGATCGTCAACCTGAGCGCCGACCTGAAATACCGTGTGACGGCGGATTGCTACGACCCGGCCAGGATCGTCCGCATGCCGATGTTTATCCTCCCGCCTGCGCAGGAGTGGTATTACCGCCGGCAGCATCCCGACTACCGACCGCTGCCCCCGCTGCATCCCGGCCTGCCGGGTAACCGGGCCGAAAACAATCCCATCGACATCATCTACCCGCAGCCGGGGCGTGTGCTGGTCGCCCCGAGGTCGCTCGAAGGGGAACAGCAGAGCCTTGTCTTTACGGCCGTGCACCGCGACCGCAATGCCGTGCTGTTCTGGCATATCGACGACGACTACGTCGGTTCGACCTCTTTCGAACACAAAATCTCCGTCCGCCCGGCGCCGGGGAAGCACCGCCTGACCGTGATCGACGAACACGGCGCTTCGCAGAGCGTCGTGTTCAGCTGCCGCTGACCCCTCCCGGCACCGGATTGCCCGGGCCTGCCTTTGTCCGGCTGCTTCTCCGTCTATCCGTAGCCGTGTGTCCGGGGTGCTTTCCGCATTCCTGTTTTTGTTGTCCGGACATGGCTCCTCCGTTTTTGCCGGATGCCCCGCAGCCCCGTTTTTGTGCCGGGAGAACGAAATATCCGGGTTATTCGTGCATTTTTACGAATTATGTCAAAAGATCATACTAATATGTCATTTAAAAATATTTTTTGCGGGGCGTTTCCGGCTAATTTTGAAACCCGATACGGATATAAATTCTTTAACCCAGAAATAGTCTAAACCAACCAGCCCATGAAACGAATTTTATTATTGTTCCTGTCTGTGCTGATCTCAGCACATGTCTTTTCACAGAATAGCCCCAAAGCTTATTTAGTATCCAATGCGCATTTTGATTCCCAGTGGAACTGGGATGTGCAGCGTTCGATCCGTGAGTACATCCCGAAGACGCTGGATCAAAACCTGTTTCTCCTTGGCACCTACCCCGATTACGTGTTCAACTTTGAGGGCGGCATCAAGTACCAGTGGATGAAGGAGTACTACCCGCACCAGTACGAACTGATCAAGCGTTACATCCGCGAGGGTCGCTGGCATGTCACGGGCAGCACGTGGGACGCCACCGACCCGAATATCCCGTCCGCGGAGTCCTTCACGCGCAATATCCTGTACGGACAGCACTTCTATCGCCGCGAATTCGGGGTCGAAGGCACGGACATCTTCCTTCCGGACTGCTTCGGTTTCGGGTGGACGCTTCCGACGATCGCGGCCCACAGCGGTCTTATCGGTTTCTCGACTCAGAAACTCATGTGGCGGCACCGCCCGTTCCACGGTACGAGCAAGATTCCGTTCGAGATCGGCTTGTGGCAGGGCGTTGACGGCTCCCGTATCATGGCCGTGATGGACGCGCACAACTATACGACCAAGTGGCGTTACGAAGACCTCAGTCACAGCAAGTACCTGCAGGACATCGCCCAGAGCAACCCTCTGAATGCCGTTTACCATTACTATGGTACGGGGGACACGGGCGGCGCCCCGACCATCGAGTCGGTTCGGGCTTTGGAACTGGGACTGCAGGGCAACGGGCCGGTGGAGATCATCAGCGCCACGAGCGACCGCCTCTACAAGGACTATCTTCCCTATTCCTCCCACCCGGAGCTTCCGGTGTGGAACGGGGAGTTGCTGATGGACGTGCATGCCACGGGTTGCTATACCTCGCAGGCCGCGATGAAGCTCTACAACCGCCGTAACGAGCAGCTTGCGGACGCTGCCGAGCGCAGCGCCGTTGCCGCCGACTGGCTCGGGGCCGTGCCCTACCCGCGCGAGGTTCTCACCGAGGCCTGGAAACGCTTTATCTGGCACCAGTTTCACGACGACCTTACGGGTACGAGCCTCCCCCGTGCCTACGAGTTCTCGTGGAACGACGAGCTGATCTCGCTCAAACAGTTCGGGGACGTACTCACGACCTCGGTTGGCGCGGTTTCGCGGGGTCTGGATACCGATGTCAAAGGGCTCCCCGTGGTGCTCTACAACGCTGCGGGGTTCGAGGTCTCGGACGTGGTGGAGGTTACGCTTCCGCTCGAAGGCAGCAAGTTCACGGTCTACGACGACAAGGGCGTCCGGGTTCCCTCGCAGGTGCTGGGCACGCAGCAGGGGCAGACGCGGCTGCTGGTCGAGGCCACCGTCCCGGCTGCGGGGTATGCCGTCTACGACATCCGCAAGGGCGGGCAGCCGAAGGCCCCGGCGATAAAGGCCGGCGCATGGGGGCTGGAGAACAGCGTCTATAAACTTACGCTGGACGCCAACGGCGACATCTCGTCGATCGTCGACAAGCGTCATGGTCGCGAGCTGGTGGCCGCCGGCAAGTCCATCCGCCTTGCGTTCTTCCCGCAGAACGAGTCTTACAGCTGGCCGGCCTGGGAGATCCTCAAGAAGACCGTGGACGCATCGCCGCAGGCCATCACGGGCGAGGTGAAGGTCTCCGTGGCCGAAGAGGGGCCCCTGCGCGCCTCGGTATGCGTGGAACGCACGCTGGGGGATTCCCGCTTCCGGCAGTGGATCACGCTGCGCGAAGGCGCCCAGGCCGACAGGATCGACCTTGTGAACGACATCGACTGGCAGTCGTCCAATGCGCTGCTGAAGGCCGAGTTCCCGCTTTCGGTCTCGAACCCCGAGGCGGTCTATGACCTTGGCGTGGGCTCCGTGGCGCGGGGCAACAACACCGCGACCGCCTACGAGGTCTATGCGCAGCAGTGGGCCGACCTCACCGACGCGGACGGCAGCTACGGGGTCTCGGTGCTCAACGACAGCAAGTACGGCTGGGACAAACCCGCGGACAACACGCTGCGCCTTACGCTGCTGCATACGCCTGCGACCAAGGGCGGCTACGCCTACCAGAACAAGCAGGACTTCGGACACCATACGTTCACCTACTCGATCGTAGGGCACGCGGGCGATTACCGCGCGGGAGGTGCCGTGCGCAAGGCCGAGGTGCTCAACCAGCCGCTTCGGGCATTCGTCGCGCCCCGCCATGGCGGGGTGCTGGGCCGCAGCTTCTCACTGGCCTCCTCGCAAAACCCCAATGTGGCGCTGCGGGCGCTCAAACAGGCCGAGGATTCGGACGAATATGTGGTTCGTTTCTACGAGACCTCGGGTCTCGGGTCGCAGCAGGCCGTGGTGGGCTTCGCGGCGCAGATCGTCGACGCCCGGGAGCTCAACGGCGTGGAGGATGTCGTGGGCGACGCGGAGTTCAGCGGCCGCGAGCTGCGCTTCGAGGTCGGGCCCTTCGGCATGAAGACTTTCCGCGTGAAACTCGCCAAGCCCGCCCGGGCGCTCACGCCCGCCGCGGAGGCGGCGGTGGAGCTGCCTTACAACGTCAAAACGGCCTCTTACAACCCGTTCCGCTCGGACGCCAACTTCGACGGCAAGGGCTGCTCCTACGCCGCCGAGCTGCTGCCGTCCCGCATCGTGTACGGGGGTGTCGGCTTCGAGATGGGGGATCCCGCCGCGGAGAACGGCGTCAAATGCCGCCGCGACACCATCGACCTGCCCCGCGGGCGCTACGGCAAGCTCTACCTGCTGGCCGCCTCGACCATGTACGACACGCAGGCCGTATTCACCGTCGACGGAAAGGAGCACACGGCACTGGTACCCTATTATGGCGGCTTCATCGGACAGTGGGGCCATACGGGGCATACCGAGCCCTACCTCAAGGATGCGCAGGTGGCCTTCGTGGGCACGCACAAGCATGATATGATCCGCAACGAGGACAGGCCCTACGAATTCACCTACATGTTCCGCATCGGCCTCGACATCCCCGAGGGGGCACGGCAGCTGGTACTGCCCGACGACCCGCGCATCGTGGTGTTCGCGGCGACGGTGGCCGAAGACCCCGCCGGAGGTATCGGTGCGGCCTGCGACCTGCTGCGCGTGCAGCTGCCCGTGAAAGGCGCCGACGCCTCGCAGGCCGGGCGGCGAAACCTGCTCTACGGCAAACCCGTCGTGGAAAGGTCGGGGGAGGTCAACGCCTCCGAGAGGGCCGAGTGCGCCACCGACGAGGACGTATCCACCAAGTGGTGCGATTACAGCGATGCCAAACCCAAGCTGCTGGGGGTGGATCTCGGACGGGAGACCACGATCCGGGGTTGGTATGTCATGCACGCTGCGCTCGAAGCCCTGGACTACATCACAAAGGAGTACTCCCTGCAGGTGCGCCGGAGCCCCGGCGAAGAGTGGAAAACGGTGGACACGGTCTACGACAACACGGCCCTCGAAACCGACAGGGTTCTTCCGCAGCCCGTAACAGCCCGATACGTGAGGCTCGTGGTCTCAAAACCTGACCAAAGCGAAGGAAATACCGCCAGAATCTATGAATTCGAGGTGTATTGACGGATGACGGTAAGATTGGGCGGGGCGGAGCCTGTAAAGGCTCCGCCCCTGCTTTTTCCGGGCGGAACACCGGATCCCGCTTCCGGCAACTTCTCTTCCGGGAATCTATGCCCCGGAAATCCGGCATATGGGGCGCTTACCGGATTCCGATAAGTCCGTCCGATCAAAATATAGACTAAAAATCAATTTATCCGCCTGCCGTTTTGAAAATAAGGTGCAATTTTGTAATCCAGAAAAAACGGTTCTCGATGCAAGGCCTGCGTCCGATTATTTCAGTGTATACGCAACCACGATCGGGTTGTCGCTCTCCTTCGAACACTCCAGCAGGCTTTTGATCTTAGGGCTCAGGTTTTTCCTGTATTCTTCGGGGATTTGCGGCGAACAGGTGCCGAAAAAAGTATCGCCGTAGACGGCTATCGGTTGTCGGATAATTTCATGAACAATTGCATCTTCATCCACATTGGCAGTATCCCATGCAAACACTATGTCGGTTCTTTTATCCCAAAAATAAGGTCTGGGGGTAATATATTCCTCCCATTTGTGGGCTATTTCAAAAGAAGCATAACTTTCCCCATCAAGAAATTTACCCGCATATCTTGTGTAGTTGTTCTGCTTGATTAACTTATCTACTTCCAGCGGGGGTATTTTTTTGTTATAAAGATTCCATATGCTCTTCTTTTGGTGGATCACATATTTAGGTGATACTATGGATATAGACATAAATTGGTAAACAGTATCGGAGTAGACTGGAGTAAACAAAAGCTTTCCATCGCAGTCATAAGTAAAGCTATTGTTAATAAAATTATCATTCTGAAGTGGCGTTGGTTCGAAGCCCTTGTAGAGAATGGAGTCTTTGTCGGAAACGAGAATCGCCCAATTCTCATTGTCGTTAAAATCCTGTTCTGGGGCTTGATAATTTATATACAAACTGTCGATATGCGCCAGATAACAGTTCGCCACTCCCGTTTCCTTACGGAGAAACGCTCCGTCATCGGTGGAGAAATAAAGATAGGAGCGAGCCAACGCGTCATTTACAAGTATTTCATTCCGGATGGTGTCGACCTGCATATCTCTGATGCTCTGATATTCTTTCGGCCCCCGGCCTTTATTTTTGATACGGTATAACAGCTTGCCCATTTTACTAAATACGAAGATCTGTTGGGCAACATAGGCATCCAGTATGAATATTTTATCTTTTGTTACGATCATTTTGTTGATTACACCGACGGGCTCGGATGAATCCAGTTTTATGTAGTCGATTGATTTGACCCTATCGAGCATTTCATCCATGCCGATAATTCTGGCATTATCGGCCCGAATCGGGTGCGGAGTGTCGTGGGTGATTTTAATAATTTTCGTGTCGGACAGTACTAATGCCCTGCTGTCGTTTTGTGGCGAAGTTCCGCAGGCAGCGCAGAATAGGGCGGTTATAATTGTGGCTGTTAGTTGCTTCATATGCTTTCTTATTTGGTCTTCTGTCCGGGCGTTTTTACGATTATTTCAACGTATACGCAACCACGATCGGGTTGTCGCTCTCCTTCGAACACTCCAGCAGGCTTTTGATCTTAGGGCTCAGGTTTTCCCTGTATTCTTCGGGGATTTGCGGCGAACAGGTGCTGAAAAACGTATCGCCGTAGACGGCTATCGGTTGTCGGATAATCTCCCCTATATCCGGATATTCGCTCCACCCTTTTGAACTCCATGCGTAAACCATATCAGTTTGCTTGTTCCAAAAACAGGAGATGGGGACAACATATTCATCTTCCTCACGGCCGATTTCGAAATATGCGTATTTTTCCATATCGTAAAATTTTCCGCCATATCTGGTATAGTTATTTTCTAAAATTAATTTTTTCACCTCTTGGTAAGATATTTTTTCGTCATGACGTCTCCACACACTCTTTTCCTGACAAATCACATATTCCGGTTCTACGACGCAGACCGAAGAGAACCGGTAAACCGTGTCTGAATAAACTGGAGTATATAAAAGATTTCCATTACGATCGTAAGTAAAACTATTGATAATAAAATCGTCATTTTGAAGCGGTGTAGGCTCAAACCCCTTGAAAAGAACAGAATCTTTATCCGAGATTATAATCGCCCAATTCTCGTTGTCGTTAAAATCCTGTCCGACTCCGGTGAGGTTAATATATAGGCTGTCGATACGTGCCAAATAGCAGTTCGCTATTCCTTTTTCCCGCCGTAGGAATGTCCCGTCATCCGTGGAATAATAAAGGTAGGAGCGGGCCAGCGCGTCATTTACAAGTATTTCATTCCGGATGGTGTCGACTTGCATATCCCAGATACTAATGTATTCTTTGGGCCCCCTGCCTTTATTCTTGATCCGGTATAACAGTTTGCCTGTTTTGTCAAATACAAAAATTTGCTGAGCCGCAAAAGAATCCATTATGAAGATTTTATCGTTTGTTACGACCATTTTGTTAATTGGCCCCATCGGTTCGGACGAATCCAGTTTTATGTAATCGATCGATTGAATCATATCCAGTAATTTCTTTGTGTCGATGGTTTTGGCCATGTCGGCTCTTATCAAATGTGGGGAACCTGGATTGATTTTAATTATTTCAGTATCGGACAGTACTAATGCCATGCTATTGTTTTGTGGCGAGGTGCCGCAAGCACAGAATAGTAAGGAGAATCATTAGTGTCCCGTTAAAATTGGGACGAAGTTAATATTAATCAAATAGTCCCT
>ENA-OYYU01000438-OYYU01000438.1-human-gut-metagenome-genome-assembly--contig:-NODE-438-length-15590-cov-4.965948_pt1 | contig 15590 bp, 17 predicted proteins | sample MGYA00244068_ERZ653460 | MGnify/ENA primary metagenome ERZ653460 (study PRJEB26926, sample SAMN06164914) | human gut metagenome | biome: ENVO:00009003; feature: ENVO:2100002; material: ENVO:00002003... | reverse complement strand
TACGAGATTTCTGCCTGTCTCGTGGGCTCGGAGATGTGTATAAGAGACAGGAGTCCCATTTCTCGCAGTTCGACTGACTGGTTTCAGTCGTGATTTCGGGTGTCTGAAACACCTCTTTCATTATCTCTATAATCTTCTCGTCCATTATTTTATCGTGATTTTGTAATTGTCATCTGTCTTGATAGGTTCTGCCAACGCGAGGGAATATGATTTCACCCCGTCGGATTCACCGTTGAGAATAAAGCCGATGCGGTCGTAGAAGTCGCTGGCCTGGGCGTTCTTCGCCGTCGGGATATACTTGGCGCTGACAGAGCTAATGCCTTTGTCGGAAAGCATGTTGAGAACAGTCCTGACAAAAGCCGTCTCTATCCCTTTGCCAAGGATGCGGCAACTTATCAGCAGAGTGTCCACATCGGCGATCTCCCCGTCTTTGGTGAGGATAATGGCGCCGGTTATTCCGCTGTCGCCGAACTTGTCGCGTACGGAGATGCAGTAGACAAGGTCACCGCGTTCCACGAAAGCCGCGATGTCGGCCTCGGTATAGCGGCGGGTGGTGAGGTTGAACTGGTTGGTCTTCTGCGTCATCTGGGCGATGCGCGGTATGTTGAACCCGTCGGCGGGGATGATGTCAATCTCAATCTCGAGGCTTCGGATAAAGTCGTTCAGATCGGTGAACTGATGCTGAGCCGCCGAGCGCCTGGCGTTGGCCTTGTACTGCTCGGTCTTGGCAAGGTCCTCCGCCGTGAGTTCGTAGGCGCGGAAATAATCGTCGATCAACTGCTGCAGGAGTTCCATCAGCCCGTAGGGACGTTTTGGAAACTCCGGCACGGACACCATCGGCAGCTGCTGCCTTATCAGCTCGCGCTCGGTGGGGTTGTCGTCGACAAACACCATCGAGTCGAGGCCGATGTTCAGTTCCTTGGCGATGGCGCGGATATTGTCGGCCTTGTTGTCCCAGTTGATGCGGAAAGCGGCGAGATGCCTGTCGGTCAGCTTCATGAAGGGGTTTTTTCTCCACGCCTCCATGACGTCTGCCTCGTTGTTCTTGCTGCATACAGCGAGTATCACGCCACGGCGCCCGAGCTCGATGATACCCTCCTGAAAATACTGGAAGGCGTTGCCGGGATAGTCGCCGCCGATCTTGATTCCCTCGATGCCGTCCTCGCCGAGGACACCGCCCCACAGCGTGTTGTCAAGGTCGAGAACGAGGCATTTCTTTCGCTGACCCGAAATCTGCGCCTTGCGCTTGCAGAACCAACTGTAGAAACCGGCCGCCACTTCAGGCGAGAAAATCATCTGCGAGATGAAATAGAACCGCCATACCATCCAACTCTTCTGCTGAAAGCCGGAGAGGTACTCCGAGAAATCGACAAAGCGGACATCGGACCGGGACGATTCCTGTTCGAGAACAAAATCGTTGAAGCCTGCTATAGCCCGGCTCAGCGACAGGTCTCTGTCGGTGAGATGCAGCGGGAACGTGTTCTCCAACGACAGGACGAAGAGAGTCTGACCAGGTTTCAGCCGGGCCACGACCAGCCCGAGCTTGTCCTTCATGGCCTCGACCTCCTTCGTCCGGGCATCGGAGTCGAAATTAATCGGCACCTGATAAAACCAGACAAGTTCGGTCTCCGAGTCGGGCGTCACCGAGACATCCCCGTACCCCGAAAATACAGTACCTTCCGGGAATAGGTTTTCTATTGTATAGTTACGGAATACAAACATATTATTGTTCTACAAGTTCTATCAGCCCCATATCCTTATGATAAAGGAAAGCCACACGTCTGTTTTCTATGGCACATGCTGGCTTGGGCTTGGAAACGACCATATATCTGAGTTTGCGTAAGGATTTTATGGCTTCTTCCAGGTCATCCACACTGTAGCAGATATGATACGGCGTAACACCATTCTTTTCGAGAATCTGCACCACGGGCGACTTGTCATCAGCGGGGGAGAGGAGCTCGACAAGAGGCATTGAGGGATGTGAAAGAAACCGTATATTTACATTTTGTTCAGGGTCGTAAACATTTACCCCACCCCGATAACCTAACTCACTATATATCAACGTTGTGTCTTCAATATCGCGAGTTGCTACCCCGATATGATGGAACTGTAGACCTTCAATCATGGGTGTAGTCTATAACGGGTGAGATATGGCAGTTTTCAAACGGCATCAACGCTGTGCCCCACGAGAGTCCGGCGCCGAATCCGCACATCACCACGTTCTTGCGCTTGTCCAGTTTGTCGTGCAATTCCGAAACAATGGTCAAAGGCACTGATGCAGAACTTGTGTTGCCGAAATGGCCGATGCAATAGGGAATCTTATCCTGTGGCAGCTTGAGTTTCTTGACAAAGAAGTCGGTCATGAACCGATTGGATTGATGAAACACAAGGAAGTCGATTGAATCCAGATCTGAACCGGCTTCTTTCACAACTTCTTTCACACCCTTGGGCACAACGCGGATAGCGAAGTTGAACACTTCCATACCGTCCATGTATAATTGAACGTCCGACCTGAAATTGCCATTTTCACGTTCTTTGACTACAAGAGACTCCGTTGTGAGTGGGATGCGCATACCGGCAGGAATTTTGACAGCATCCTCACCGCTTCCGTCAGTGTGGAGGATGAAGACCGACTCACCGAAATCTCCTTTTTCAATCAGGGTTGCTGTGCCAGCATCTCCGTAGAGCGGAACATTGACCTTGTCTCTAGGGTTGACGATTTTAGAGAAAGCCTCTCCGTCAAGGAAAAGCACCCGGTTGATGCCGGGAATCGAGGCATATGCCATGGCACAGGAAAGACCGTAGATATATCCCGAGCAGGCAAGCGTCAAGTCCATTGCCGCACAGTCCTTTGACAGTCCAAGTTTGTTCTGAAGGATGCAGGCGGTAGCCGGGCAGCGATAGTCAGCAGTCTGACTCATGAAGAGCAGCATATCGATTGAAGCCGGGTCTATGTCGTTGTCCTCCATGAGCTTCTTTGCAGCCTGATAGCAAAGATCGGAAGCAAAAACATCGCTGTCGCAGATGCGGCGCTCGTGGATACCCACTGAGTTGATCATCTTCTCGACCTCCTCCTCCGGCATTATATCCGTCAGATCGCGGTTGTATACTTTTTTGGCGGGGACACAGGCAGCCATCGCCTTGATCCCCACGCCTTTATATCGTATTGTTGCCATATGATTATATCAATGTGAATCCACCATCAATCACGAGTCCACTACCGGTAGTAAAGGTAGATGCATCCGAAAGGAAGTAGATTGCCCCATAGGCGATTTCTTCAGGACGTCCGTATCGCTTCATCGGATATTTTTGCATGTCAATCATAAGCTGTTCCTCTGTTATACTATCATTATGAATAAGGGGGGTCTCGGTTTGTCCGGGCATAAGATAGTTTACACGAATCTGCTTAGCGGCAAGCTCAACCGCCATACCTTTAGCAATACCAGCTAAAGCTGCTTTTGTAGCACTATAGCTTGAGTTAGCTATGTGACTGTTTATCGGCCCATCAATAGATGATACAAATACTATTGAACCACCTTTGTTTATCTTTTTTCCTTTAATGAGTAACCTGGTAAGTTCAACAGGTGCAAAAAAATTTACATCAAAAATTTTTTGCATTTTGCTCGGGGTGACGGATTGAAACAAAACAGTAGTACCTATCCCAGCGCAATTCAGAAGACCATCAATCTTTTCAATACTCTTAGTGAAATCAGAAATAGCCTTATAGTCGGTAAGCTCGATGCAGAAAAATTCATGTTCTTGGCCTATCTCATGTTTGAGCGAGACCATTCGCGATTCATTTCTGCCTATCGCTATTATATGTGCTCCTAATTTGGCACATTCGATGGCAGAAGCCCTTCCAATACCAGAGGTGGCTCCTGTTACGATTATACGTTTGCCTTTAAGAGTAAAAGGATTATAGTCTGTCATAATTCTATTATTGAGGGAATTGTGATGCGATCAGTTGTAAGAAGCATTCCTCCCCATGATAGTCCGACGCCAAAACCGGACGCTAGCGTGTTGACTCTTTGATTGCGGAGCTTGTCGGCGCATTTTGCCACAAGAGTCAATGGAATGGAAGCACTTGAAGTATTGCCATATTCCGAAAGAGATTCGGGCATCTTATCAGGACTTATTTTAATCTTCTTGATTATTATGTCATTTATCATACGGTTAGCCTGATGGAGCGCGACTATGTCGATTTTTTCATCAGAATAGTCTGATTCCGCCATAAGATTCTTTAATGTTTTGGGCACTTTGGATATTGCAAAGGAGAAAACGCTCATACCGTCCATTTCCACTTGTATTCCATTTCGGAAGTGACCATCACCAAAATCTTTGACTAATAAGGATCCCTTATTGAAGGGAATTCTAAATCCGCCTTCTCTGATTACAATCGCTTCCCATCCGGAACCATCGCTGCATAACGAAAAACGCAAAGGTTCTTCAGCATTTTCATCATATGACAAAGCTGTGGCAGTACCAGCGTCACCAAAGAGAGGTGTAACACTACCGTCGTTCTGGGAATTATGCTTTGTCGGTGTATCTCCGGCTAAAAGCAGACCTTTCTTTATTGTCCCGTTTTGCATCAGCGAAGCAAGTATGCTCATGCCATAAACCCATCCGCTACAACCCAAGTTGATATCGAATGACATACATGACAATGGCAACCCTAATCGTGATTGTATGGTGCATGCCGTAGCCGGACAACACAGGAAATCTGGAGTCTGCGTTACTAACACAACGGCTTCAATTTCATCCTTGGCCCAGCCTAATTCAGAAATTAGCTTTTCAGCCGCTGCAGTACAGAGGTCTGAAGTGCATTGTCCTTCGGCGGCAAGATGACGCTCAAGGATACCAGTGGAGGATATGAAATCATCCACCTTCCCCCACTTTTCCTTGTAGCTGTCGCGGGTTCTCACAACTGTTTCGGGAACACAAGCTGAGATACCAGCAACTGCCACATTTTTGATTTCGAGATACGCCATTAAGCTTTCTCTTTAACTATTTCAAAGATGTCTGCGATGGTGTTAGCCTTTCGGATGTCGTCACCTTTGAGTTCTACCTCGTATTCCTCATCTGCCATAGCGATGAGAGCGAGGGCGCTGAGTGAAGACCACTCGTCGAGCTCGCGGAAGTTGGTTTCAGGCGAGAGGGTAGCTGCGTCTGTGTCGTCGAAAATTTCGGCGAACTTTTCGATAAATTCGGTGATTTCCATTTCTTTTTATGTTTTAAGTGTTTTAGAATTCGATTTTTTTGGCAGGGTTGCCGACATAGGTTTTGCCATCTTTGGCGTTGCGGATAACGACCGCACCGGCACCGATTGTAGTATCTTTGCCGACGCTCAGGTATTGAAGGATTATCGAGCCTACGCCCATGAAATTTCTCTCGCCTATCACGACGCCGCCTGAGATTTTAACATCAGGCATAAACGAGTTGAAATTGCCTATTCGGGCATCATGACCTACGGTGATATATCCGTTGAATGTGTTGAAATCACCGATGTCAACATTGCATGAGATAATACAGCGGGAACAGATGACATTCCCTTGTCCCATCCGCACATTGTCACGGTCGAGGAATACTGTGTCCGGTGCGATTATATTGGGATAATCAATGTTTGCCTTTGTTATTTTTGAATACAATTTAGCCACAGTCTTAGGGCTACCTATCGCAAATACAAGATTGATTGGTGTCGGCCAGTTATTCAGTTCCTCAATACCTCCAAGAACCTTGCCATACTCGTTCGAGGCTCCGCAGGGTTGTCCGTCGTCGAAAAAACCGATGACGTTCCATGTCGGTGCTACTTCATTGTTGATGCGGTTGATTAGACATGCCATTTCGCGGCCAAAGCCGCCGGCTCCATATATTGCTATATCTTTCATAATCAGTTGTGTCCGTTGAATGCTTCCATAGTGGCTGTCGTCGCTGAGTTTATATCCTCGCGCCCGATTACTTTTTTTAGGGTAGTAAGTATCACTTTGCAGTCCGTGATGAATGATATGTGGTCGACATACCACACATCAAGCTCGAATTTTTTTTGCCATGAGATGGCGTTACGGCCGTGGCATTGTGCCCAGCCTGTGATGCCTGGACGTACTTCGTGGCGACGAGCCTGTTCTTTTGAATATAATGGAAGATACTGAACTAGCAGTGGACGAGGCCCGATGAGTGACATATCGCCTTTTAGAACGTTCCATAGCTGAGGCAGTTCATCGATGGACGTCGAGCGAACAAAGCGCCCTACTTTTGTCAGGCGTTTGGCATCAGGTAATAACTTCCCGTCTTTATCGCGTTCGTCGGTCATTGTTTTAAACTTCACGACTTTGAAAATTTTACCGTCTTTGCCCGGCCTCTCCTGAAAGAAGAATGCACCGGCTCCTTTGTTGGCAAAGTGAAGCCACGCAGTCACGGCTACAAGCGGGACAGAGAGCACCAATAGGGCGCTTCCTGAAGTAACGATGTCAATAGCCCGTTTGAAATAATTGCGATATAGTTTCATCTTGGGAATAGTTCTTTATAAAAGTCAAGGATAGTCGGCCACATGGCAGTGCGTTCGAAATTTTTTGTGACAAAGTTGCGCCCCGCTTCTCCGAGGCGCTGGCGCAACTGCGGATTGAGCATTTCGGTTAGCGACGATGCAATGCTTTGTGGTGTCAAGTCGATATAGCGCCCGGTAACATCTTCATGGATGGAATCAACGCATCCGTGTGATCGCGATACAAGAATAGGGAGGCACATTGCCGAAGCCTCAATAACAGTCATGCCAAATCCTTCTCGGTAAGATGGAAAGACAAAGACATCCATCAAACTATAGTAGTTAGGAAGATAGTGATGTGAGACACTACCCGGAGATATTATCAATGGACTGGATTTGATTTCATCTTTTATGTTTTGTGGCAGAATATCGCGTGCATCATACGGGCCGACAAGGAGCAATCGAACGTCAATATCAGGATGAGCTTCTCTGAACAGTTTGAAGCCTTCAATCAATTCGATTATTCCTTTGTCACGACAGAGCCGTCCACAGAAACCCACAACAAATGCACTATCCGGGATACCCAGTGTGTGACGTAATGCCGACACTTCGTTATGAGATACTTTTGCCGGGTTGAAAGTGTCAACCGTGTCAATGCCCCCACAGGTTCCCATTCCGATAACAGTTTGTTTTGCGTCGGAGTTAAGCTTATCTTTGATTGCAAGTTTACTTAAGGAAGGGCTGACATTTACTATCGCAGTAGCGCAAGCAGCAGTCAGTCGTTCCACAGATTTAAGAATAAATCGCTTCAAACCACTTGCAGTAGTGTAAATAAGACCGTGTCGATAATAAATACGTGTTTTGACACCCGCAAGTTTTGCCGCAATCATTGCCACCATGGCGCCTTTTGGTGTATGACCAACAACAAGATCGAAATGTTCGCTCTTAATTAATTTAATAAGTAATGAAATAGATTTTAAGTCTGCAAATGGGCTTACTCTTCGTTTAATTGGAATTTGAACATAATCAATAAGGTTTCGTTCTACAAAATCTACGTCGGGCAATGATGAACTAACAACACATATCTCATGTCCGTTATGGCTTAAATATTGGAATTGACCATCAAAGAACGCTTCAGATGTACCTATAATTGTAAAAATATGTAATACTTTCATCTTGTGATAATTCTTGGCTTTGACAAGACAACTGTAGAATCATCCGGGATATCCTCTATTACGACAGCATTCAATCCAACTTTTACATTGTTACCTAATTTCACCCCCCCAATACTTTAGCTCCTGCGCCAAGCATGCAGTTATCTCCGATAAATCCATCTCCAGCTAATGTGACTTGATGATAGATCACACAGTTTTTCCCGATATTCCAGTTATGGCCGATAATAATTCCATATGGCCCATGAGGCAAATGGGGAGGCGTTTCGAATTTTGAACCTGAATTCAAATTTGTACCAAAAGAGCATCCGAATCTACAATCTATTCGCTTTATATACCAAAGATAATACAACTTCAGAAGAATAAACGTATGATTATTAGGGTCAATTACAATATTCCTTCTTTTCCAATATTTCTTATGGTTATATCCACGAATTATTTCCATAATACGTAATCCGAGCTTGTTGCTTTTTGAGAATGTCCTTACCATCAGTTATTGTCTATGTACTTTGTCATATATGAATTTAGGAAGCAGGGCCACAAGAAGAGGACGAATCAATCCATATACATTCAGATATGAAATATTCATAAGTTTGTAAATTTCATAATTGCGACGAACCGCGAACACGGCCTCCTTAACGCTTCTTCTTTTGTAGGCGGAAATGTCATCACGCATCATATATAACGGTTCCGAAAGATTGTAACCTATATTTCCGTTACTATATATTTTCGCCCATAAATGGACGTCCTGTCCTCGTCTTGTCCATCGCTTATCCGTGTAACCACCAACTGATACGATGACAGAAGTCCGTATCATCGCTGGCGCATGCGCGTGTGGGGTAGATCCTATAAAATTTATCTTTGAAGGTTGTTCAACTGGTTGACCAATCTTGAAAAGTCCATTTTCGTCAAAATATTCCATTGCAGTAGACACTATAGTGTATTCCTGATGTCTGTCAAGGAAAGTTATTTCTTTCTCGAACCGTTCGGGCTTTGAGATGTCGTCGCCGTCCATGCGCGCTACATATTCAGTGTCGGCGTATTCGAGGCAACGGTTAAGTGAATAAGGAAGCTTGCGGTTAGTGTTGTTGCGTATCAGAATGAATTTATCTGGATATTGCTCAATGTATTTACAGGCAACATCATAAGTGTTGTCGGTGGAACAATCGTCGCAGAGAACGACTTTGAACCTCTGATAGGTCTGGGCCATCAGCGAATCCAGCGCTTCAACGAGAGTTGGCGCGCAATTGTAAATGGCCATCAGCACTGTTATTCTTGGTGATGAAGACGCTGACATAGTTTCTATTTTATGAATCCATAATAAACATAAGTCATCATCAGGGTAAATCCTAAGTGACACCAGACAACGACATTTAGTTTTTTATATTGATTTCTTATAAAAGGCTTGTCGAAAAACGGATATATGAGCACTATCGGCAGCATAAACCATGAGAGATAGGCGATGCGGTTAGTGAAACTCGCATACATACACAGCATCCAAACTGAATTTGTCAGAAGATATAGACAATAAATGAAGTTGTATGTTTTTGATGCATATCGCCATTTATTGATGATGTAATATCCGAGAATAACCGGCGCAGAGCTGTAGATGACGAAATCCAGACGAAAACTTGTGCGGTATCCAGAATTATCCATAGCCAGATAGCCAGCTCCCTGATCGTCGGCCATTCCACCGAATAACGTCTGGAAATAGGTTATATGAGCAATTGCTATTATTAGTGAAATTGCCCATACAATCAGATAAGTTTTTGGCTTGCGATAATATTTACAGATAATGAATGCAACTATCGGCAAAACCATAGAGTGATGGAATCCGAGCGATAGAATCAATAATATAATTGAAATGAGTTTTTTCTTATAAAGCCCTATGGCGCATAAAAAAATCGCAGCAGCGGCTCCGGCCTTGATTCCATTGGTGGCATAACTGAAAGTTGAGAACGCACCGGCGTAGATGATGAATGCATAGACCGCATCTTTAGGAAACAGTTTCTGACATGCTATCGCGATACCTCCAAAATATATTGTCGCTATAATGAAGAAAAACACTTCAATCGCATAATTTGACGACGCTAAATAAACGAATAGATTGTCAAATATGAAATTGTTAGTGTCGAGGGTGAAAGCATATATGCGCCCCAAATGGCGCCCATATGAGGCGTTGTAGTTCATCATGTCGATAAACACGCCGCTGATGGGCCTTAATCCGATGAAAAGAATAAACAATGAGGCGATAAAAAACAACGGCAGTTTTTTATGCGGCACATTTATTGTCAGTCTCTCATTCGGATATGACGCGTATTTAAATGAGTATATTACTGTCAGGATGCTGACAAATAGCAAATACACGTTATAATATATTTTCGGGTCTATCATTTGTGAATGGTTAATCGAATCCTTTGAACGAAATCTGTAAGTCGATATTGTCGGGCTTTAATCGACCAATATATAGAGCTGTCAAAGATGAGATTCATCAGTCCTCTGCGAGAGCTTGTGAAGCGGGCAGGCAGCATAGTTCTTATATTATCCAATATCTCATGCCTTTTCTCTGGTGAAAGATGTCTGCCATAATAGTACAGTCGGTTTGTGATTGAAATCGTCGCTGAAGTTTTCAGACAATCGACAAGCGCATCATGCTTGGCGTCGGTATTGAAAAATTCCACTAACCTGACGTCAATGCCTATTCTGCGTTTAGAGATGTCCACCAGTTTTGGATCAAATCCTTTGCTCAGTGTTTGCTCGGCGCGCTGGACATAGACATATTCTCCGTCGCGGATGAACTTAATCGCAGGCTGATATTTCACAACTCGGCTCATGAATTCAGCATCCTCAATGTGGCTGAGGCCTTTTTCATATTGGAGGTTGTTCACCAGTAAAAATTCACGACGAAAGAATTTATTCCAGGCATAGCATACATGAGAGATGCATTTTTCGCCGAATCTGCCGCCGAATGGGACTGACAATGGTCTATGTATTATGTGAGTCTCTTGATCTGCCGTTTCGTCTCCAACATAATATCCGGTGATAATTACGTCGGGTGCGATGGCTGAACTTTTGATTTCCTCGAAAATCGAATCATACCATCCGGAAGAATATATATAGTCATCAGGATCGAAGAAATGTATGTAGTTGCCTCGGGCAAAACTCAGTCCGAAATTACGGGCATCAGATAGCCCCCCGTTAGGCTTGGTAACTAATCTGATGCGTTTATCTTTGACGACAAAAGTCTTGACTGCTTCGTGGAGATTGTCGGGCGAACCGTCGTCGACCACAATCAATTCCCAGTCGCGGAAGCTCTGGGCTAAAACCGACCGAATGGCGCGAGGGATGAGCGACGCCACATTGTATGACGGCATTATTATCGACAGTTCAGGCTTTGCCATTGATGAAATTTTCGAATTCTGCAATCAGATTTTGAGTGTCGAAAATTTTGCTCCGCTCTGAAGCTTTTATTTTCATTTCGGCTAATATGTCGTTATCTGAAAGAACTTGCCGCAGACCTGCTTTCAGGCTTTCTGTAGAATTAGGCACAATAATTCCGGCCCCTGAATCTCCAATGATCTCATTCATTCCCGAACAGTCTGTGGTTAAAACAGGCACTCCAAGAATCATCGATTCGGTTACAGCTGTGCTATATCCTTCTGTTTCAGACGAACAGACAAACAAATCCATTTTAGATACATATTTATGCGGGTTTGCCTGAAATCCGAGCAGAGTCACGCGATCAGAAACTCCGTATTTATGTGCAATCTCAATTATGGCGTCTCTATCTTCTCCTTCCCCGAGTAAATATAGATGCCAATTTTTCAGGCCTTCCTCATGAAGCTCACCAAGCGACATGATCAGACGGATGTAGCCTTTTTGCTGGCATAGCCTTCCGACACTGCATAAATTAATTGATCGATTATCAATCTCTACGGGAATACTTTCTTTGCCACAACTCCTGATATAGTCGGAGCTAACTACATTATGCACGATCCTGCCATATGGATGCACAAAATAGCTATTGTTGAAATCTTGCATAGCATCACGTGATACAAATGCAATTCCGTCAAGGCTCTGATAAGTTGATAAAAATTCATCTTTATTGCGGTATGCAATTTGAGACATATGTAAAATATGACTCCATGCGTATTTTTTTGCGGAAGAATTGGAGCCGCCGAGCGCACGTGTGGGCGCATGCATCATGTAGGCAATCTCGATGTCATATTTTCCATGAATCAGAAGTTTATATAACCATCGCCGAGGCATTAATTTCTGCAACATCACATACCCTCGAATCATTTTGCATGGCAAAAGTGAACTGTATTTTATATGCGGAGCGAGAAATTTAGCGTTTACGCCTTTGCCGAAAATAGTGCGAATGGTAATGTCATACTTGTCGGCAGGCAATGCATTAACCAGATTGACGAGAACCTTTTCGGCACCCCCTCCGCCGAGGTCTGCAATAAGGAAAAGAATCTTTTGTTTCATCTATGATTTGCTTCTGGAAGCGTTAACCACGAACCGATTACTCGTTGAGCCTCTTCGGTATATCCCTCTATAAGTGCGGAGCCATCGAAGAAAGTGAATTCTCCGAAATATATATTCCCGTTAGCATTATAGAAGTCGATTCTTACCATAGGGAACGGTTTGCACAGATCCTCTGCGATAGCAATCATTTTATGGAAATTCTTTGGAAAAGGAATCCTGTATTCGGGATTCTTTCTCAATAATTCTTCCGCTTCAGGAGTGTAGGGGAGAAGCTTACCGTCCAGATCGTGCATGAGTTCCATTTTATTGCCCGTAATTCGTCCGGTAAAGATAGATACGGTTTTAGGATGCCCATTGAAGCAATGAAACTTATAATCTCGAAGTTCACCTGATTCGTCTTCGAGATATTTCTCGCAAATAATGCGTGGCTTCATCGCGCCGTAATGCCACTCGCGGCCCATCCAGTCAATTTTTTGTTTAAGCCATTGTCGCATTACCATGCGAGTCGCGTTCCAGTTTATCTGACTCTTGTCCTTGACAATAAGGTTCCAGGCTGTCCCGCTTGCATGTGAGGCCTTAAGCACAAACCGTTTTGGCAGTTCATTTGCGCAAAAATCATTGGCATCTTCCCAGACTCCAAGCAAATCATTTAAGAGTTCACCATATCCTTTTTCTATAAGATATTGCCGGACAGCATACTTGTCAGCTACAATAGGCATAAGATCATTACGATAATATAGTTTGAGCCAATTGAGCTTCTCGTAATAACTTATGGGGGCGTCAAGATCTGGTTTACGGCCGAACGTCCGTTCAAATGCGATTTCAATCCATCTCCTGTCAGGAACGGATTCGGCTTTAGACGCTCTTCTGGCAAGACGTTTGAACCACAATAATTTCAAATATGGATTGTCGTTCTTTAATTTGACAAGTTTCTTTCGAAGTGTCATATATAGTCTTATTTATTGCGTTTATGAGTGATTATTCAGCAAGGAATGATGATTACAGACCCTATCGATTATTTTTTTATAAAGCTTATAAGTTTTGTCTTGGATATCCAGTATTGGGTTATATTCAACAAAATCGATGCTTCGGACAAGCCCCGTATTTAGAGCTATTTCAATTATATTAAACGCTACCTCAGGGGATATACCGTTAGCCTCAGGTACGCCGGTCCCGGGCGCATATTGGGGATCGATAATATCTATATCGAAGCTTATATGTATTCTATTTAGATTGTTATTCCTGATAAATTTATTAAACTCTGATTCAAGGTTCTCAATTTGATTTATTTTAATGGATTCAGTCGTAACACATTTAATATGGCGCCGGTTGATCAGATCTATTTCACCGGAATCAATACTGCGTTGACCGATTAGCAATAAATTGTTTGGTGAGAGATTGCAAGCTATGACATCCGACATTAGTTTCTCTTCGCCTAAACAGATTGCTAATGGCATACCGTGAATATTACCGGTTGGGGATGTTTCGAGTGTATTCATGTCTGCATGGGCATCAATATAAATAATTCCAGTGTTGACATGATTCCCGTAAGTTGCCCCGGCAATACTTCCAATTGCTATGGAATGGTCGCCCCCTAAGATCACTGTGAAATATCCTTCTGCTAAGCTTTTATTGACTTGATCCCTTAATTGGATGCAAAAATTCTGTAGAGCATCAATGTTTGAGGCTTGGCTCTCTATCTCAGGGCCTTCCACTATTCTATTCTTGCAGTCCAAATATTTTTTCAGACGTTTTGCCCCATTTTCCGCACCTGATATTCGGCCAGAATTACCATGAAAAGCTCCAATTGTCTTAATCATAATTCAAATCCAATCTCAGTACTCCTGTAAAATACGGCCATATTTCAATTTGTATAAATCTGTTGCCATTCTCACGATGTTCTTTCGTAAATCAGACAATAATCTTGCTTAATATGTGATTGATTCTCTTGTCAAGTGATGGAGATAATGAATGCGGCGTCTTTAGAATGCTTTCCTCTGTAAGTTCCTGATTCACACTTGAAATCATTTGTATATATCCACAATTGCAGATCCATTGATAACTCCCTTCAACTTTAAAATTTGAATTCGGAAGAACGATTGCCGGAGTTCCCGTTATGAATGCGAATATCATTCCATGTAGTCGATCAGTGATCACGAACTTGCTTTTGCGGAATTGATCCCATATTTTTCTAAGCTCCTCATATTTTTGAGATTCAGTATAGCGATCTCCACCTATATGCGTGTCGTAGAATACATGTTTTAGCTGACGATTCGCACATTCGTCAAGAATACTTTCAACGATTTTCGTATTATCTGCTTTTTCTTTGTCATTTCGCAGACAGATTGTAACTACATCTTCACGCTGCACATCGTCCTTTTCATCAAGGCCCATTACAATATCAGGAACAAGTCTGACATCTACTGTTGGATACAGGCATTTCATGGTCTCGTAAGACACCTGTTCCCGAGCGGTCATAGTGAGCCGGGGGTGAGAAGAGTAAATCTTTTGTGACAACCTCTTGAGCCAATTTGCATCGGTGCTGTTACTATAGTCTATAGTTTGAGGGAAAAGAATGATGCGGTTATTTTTAAAAGCCTTGACTACCATGAGTCGTAGAAGTTCGATGTCACCGTACATATCACCCATATTACCACCTCCTATGACAGTAATAATATCTTCGGATTGTATTTGGTGTTTAATTGAACGTATTGCCGTAAGAGTTTTCGCTGTCGGTACCTCGATTATGTCATAATCAGGAAAATGATCCTTAAGATATTTTTTTTGTGCATAAGTAATAGCTACATCTCCAAGATTCCCATAATCCGCAGCCAAAAAAATAAGACATCGTGGTTTGTTTTCTGGCAATTTAAAATTCGCTCCTTTAAGACGAACGTAGATATTGAATTTTAAATTTAATTTCCTGAAATTATTCATTGAATCTGAGTCGATATCAATTACTGCAATTCTATGGTTTATATGATTTTGTGTCTCGCCCTTTTAATATATCTCATTGCTATATATGGCAAACAATGAAATATCATATAAAATGCGAATTTATTATGTTCCCCTTTAAGAAGACTCTTATCTCTTTTAGTTAGAGTTGTTTTATCAATGGATTTATTTATAGATTCTATTAAATCAATATCATAATCTTTTATTGTTGAATCGCAAAAGCTGAGAAAACCCCTTAGCCCTCGAGAACGAGCATATTTGGCGACGAAAATATCTTTAAGATCAAGAAGCTGTCGAGAATTAATTGCAGGGCTAATAATATTGGGAAAAAGGCTCATAATTCTATTTCGGATAAATATTGCTATTTTGAGCCCATTGGGGTTAAAACGCGTTGAAAGACGATCTTCTTCATATTGCACGTAATTCGAAGTCGGTAAATTGTGAATCCTTATGAAGCGGCAACGATTATAACTGTCTCTTATACACATCTGACG
>ENA-OYYU01000428-OYYU01000428.1-human-gut-metagenome-genome-assembly--contig:-NODE-428-length-15764-cov-8.855879_pt1 | contig 15764 bp, 19 predicted proteins | sample MGYA00244068_ERZ653460 | MGnify/ENA primary metagenome ERZ653460 (study PRJEB26926, sample SAMN06164914) | human gut metagenome | biome: ENVO:00009003; feature: ENVO:2100002; material: ENVO:00002003... | reverse complement strand
CGTGGGCTCGGAGATGTGTATAAGAGACAGAGATAATAGATTATATATGTTACTTATTAATGGGAGCAGTTCTTGGTAAGGCTCTTGGAGAACCCTATGGGTTAGATCCCCTAGTAGTATCTATAACCGTATTGGTAGTATGTTATGGATTCGAAGTGGATTCTATTTATGGTCATATATGTACATTACACGGAGTAGAAAAGAGATACAGTATCTGGAAGATACTTTGGTCTATAGTAACCTTGAAGTTCAATAACTTATCTGAAGCTTTCAAGGATATGTCAGAACAATCTAAGAATTATAAACAATCTAAAAACAATAGTAACAATGAAAACGTACTTTAAATATGAGGGTTTGATTAAATCTAAGGAGGCAGCAGAAGCAATTGCTGCCCCTGTTGCTCTTGGCCCATTCTGTGGATTCGGCTCAGTTAAGGTATCTGGTAATAAGCTATCAGTTCAAGCTAAAGCAGAAAATGGTAAGGTATTCAAGAATGATGTAGCAGATAGAATTACTGCTAGATATATGGTAAAGAATTCTGAAGATGGAGAATCACCTCAGATAAACTTCGGATGTATTTCTAGGGATGGTTATATATTCATCTCTGATGATGAAGAGATAGTAGTAGATAATATCCAAGGTGCTCAAGGGGCTAATTCAGATATCTTCTTATTCGCAGTTCATCAAGAAGTATCAGAACCAATTGAAAACCCTATTACTTTCGTAGCATATTGGTCTTCATCTTATGAAAGCTTATATACTCTGTATAAACAATCACAGAATCCTTACTATCCCTTAGCAGAAGACAAAATCTCTTGGGATATAGTAAAGAATAATCCTGCTTCACATGAGAAATTAAATTATACCTATCTTAATTCTCAGGTAGAGGGTGCTTGTGAACCCTACAGAAATAGTAAGAATACCATGGTACTGATTGGAGTATATGGTTCTGGTACTGATGCTAATACGAAGGAGTCAGAAAACTATGCAATCATCCCTTATGGAGGTTGTTTCCCTCAACCACTACCCTTTAACTCAGCCTACAATGGGATCATGACCCATTCTATTCAAAGAGTAGAACATGTACTGGAAGGATTCGGAGGTAAAGATGACCAGACTAATGGTATAACTAATCTACAAGAATATCTTACTAATCTGAAGAATGAGCTTATAGAAATGATTAAAAACTCGGCTTCTTCAGTTCCCACTGGATTAATCGCTATGTTTTCAGGTACTACTCCTCCAGATGGTTGGGCATTCTGTGATGGTATGTCTGGTAGACCTAATCTATTGGGTAGATTTGTAGTAGGGTATGATCCAAGTAATCAGGATTATAATACCATTGGTAACATGGGAGGAGAAGCCTTAGTAACTCTTACTCTAGACCAAATACCTCCTCATAGTCATAAGATTACATTTAAAGAGGAGAAATGGGGAGACAACGCAAGCAGGAGACCATTCCCTAATCATACTAGTTCTGACTCAGGTTATACAGCTTATACTCAGCCAACTGGTGGAGGTAGTGCTCATGAGAATAGACCTCCTTATTTCGTACTAGCTTATATCATTAAACTATAATTCTATATAAACTTTTAAAATTATTAGGGCTTTTATTTTATATTTAAAGAACAGCTAATCGCTTTCGTCCAACACACAAGTGGAATTCTTATTGGGAAATAAGTTACACTGGAAAGGGAACCTAGTGCATGAGGTTCCCTTTTTTTATGTTAGTAATGTAAGTCTTCTTTAGCTTTCTCTTCCCAATATCTTATATCTTCTTTAAGTTCTGAGATATATCTTACCGAAGATTTAGTTCTAGGCATATCAAAAAACTCTACTAATAAAATGTTAGTGATACGAGAACCATCCTTGATTCTCTCTTTAATATAGGGAGGAGGACTAAGCAATATCTCGAAGATCAAATAAGCATCGGGAGATAGGTTCTTCTTCATATATTTATATAACATATCAAGCATTTCTCCTTTAGCTTTCTCTTCTTCTGTATCATCTTCTAGTTCTTTATCATTATCGAATAAATCTTCTAATTGGTAAAGATTCTGATGATATTCTGCTCCCTCTCCATAAGCAGTTCTTAATAAATGATTCTTAAAGGTACTGAGAGAAGCTAGTATCCTTGCTTTTAAATGTTCTTCTTCACAAGTACCGTAATATTTATTAAAGACAAATAACATCTTATCCCAGAAATAAGAACTTATGATATCTGGTGTAACATTAAACCTCCTATTATCAATTTGCTTAGTAAGACGTCTGATAACTGGTTTATAGATTTTATACATCCTATCAAAAGTTTCTTTATCATAATTTTCTTGCATAGGTTTCAACCTATGTATCTCTGATCCGTTGTTGCCATTTTCCTTTATCTTCATAAGTCTATGTTTAAAATGATATGCAAATATAAGTATAATAAATCAAATATAAAATAATATATTAATAAAGTTCACCTAGAAGCTGAGGATTAGTGAGTACTAGGATGAGAGTCTATATGTACAACTCTAACCGAGACTATAGAAATCTATATGATTATACTTAATTATATTGCAATATGAAAAAAGATAATACCAAGTTTGAATTTGACACCAGCTTTCAATTAGAAATCCTAAGGTATCTCTTAAAGGATAAAGAGGGAGGCTTAATAATCAAAAAGATTAAACCAAGTTACCTAGTTCTGATTGAGCATTCTTTAATTGCCGAGGGCATATTTAAGTTCTTCAAAAAGAAAAACAAGATGCCTTCTAAGAATATCCTTAAAGAGGTTATAAAAGAATTACTTGAATCTAAAAATTACGTTGACCTGGTTACTAAGGATGATATACCCAATATCCATAAAATAATCGATGACCTATATTCAAATCCTTTGAATGATTCCGAATACATTCGAGAAAAGATATATCAATTCTCTACCTATGTAGAGATGAAGAACTTGAATGATTCTTTTGATTTGGATAACTTCGAACAATACGAAACCTATTCAAGGAAAATAGAAAAGATACTTCAAAACTCAAAACCTAAGAAAGATGATGAACCTATCTTTATGATAAGGGATATTACAGAAAGACAATTCAAACGTCAAGCAGAACCATCTGTAATACCTTGTCCATTTAGACAACTTAATGATATTACCAATGCTGGAGGTTACCCAGAACATTCAGTAAATGTTATTCTCGATAAACCCAAAGCTAAGAAAACTTTCTTCATGGTAAACTTGGCAAGAGGTTATTTAAGAATGAAGAAATCGGTTTTATATGTAGATACAGAAAATGGTAAAGAACAAATCATGGACCGATTTATTCAATCCTCTATCAATAAAACTAAGAAGGAATTATACTCGGGTGAATATGATAAACTCGAAGCTAAACATCTTCGTAAACTTGCAAGGTTTGGAGTTGAACTAGTAGTTGAAAGAGTTCCTGCCATGATTACGGATTGTAATTATATAAGAGAACTTATAATTAAGCTAAGAAACCAGGGCATCAATATTAAAGTACTGATGGTGGATTATGCAGGAAAGCTTGCTTCAATTGCCAGAGATAAAGAGGATTTCGACCGTATATCAAATGTATATATTGATATTCAGAATCTAGCAGAAGAGATGGACTTAGACATCGTATGGACTGCTCACCATATTACCAGAGAGGGTAAGAAACATAGGACTACTAGATATGATGAGAATGATATTTCCGGTTCTATTGCAATTGTTCGTAATGCCCATACAATAGTTGGTCTTAATTCTACTGAACAAGAAGAAAAAGATGATATACTTCGTTGTGAATTAGTAGTACAAAGAGATGGTTTACCTAGTGGTAGAGCATTATTCAAATGTGATGTTGAAAGGCAAAGATGTGTAGAGTTTACTAAAGAACAACGTAAACAGTACGATGAAATATATGGTGAGAAGCTCGAGGAATCTCTCAAGAAGAAAGGGAATCCCGATGCTAATGAAGAGAAGCGAGCTAAAACCAGTGGAGATATATAAACCTAAAATATGAGATTATGATTAAGAGATTAGAAGGAATTCAAAAAGGACAGAAGGTTTACTTAGTACCTTCAGATTCAAGATGTACTCCACAATATGCAGAAGTATATTCAGTGGGTCCCAAGTATATAAAACTTACTGGAGTTAATATAAGTTTAAGGGAGTTCTTCTCTGAAGATGGGAGATCTGCTAAATGGGGAGGATGGGAACTTTTCCTTTCAAAGGAATCATATGAAGAACATAAAGAGTTACTTTCACTTAGGTCACAGGTAGTTACTTTATTTGAGCAAATGGTACTGAAATGCGAAGACCTAGATAAATTACGTAGGCTAAAGAAAAGATATGCCGAATATGATGACCCATTACCCTTTTAACCATGAGTAAAATCACTAATGAATTTAAAACCAAGCTCTACAATTATTTCATTAAGAGCTTGGGCGCTTATCCATATAGAAGGGGTTGGATGAAATTACCCGTATGCCCATTCTGTCATAGGGAACATAAGATGGGAATTAATCTTTCCATGTACCGTACCAATTGTTTTAGATGCAATTATCATATGAATCCTGCTCAACTAGTAATGGATGTTGAAGGATTTGATACTTATGCCGAACTTTTAAAATTTCTAGATAATGGAAACTTTACAGACAAAGCTTTCTCAGAAGAGAAGATTGAATTATCCGATGCTAAGCCCGTCTATCTTCCAGATGGGTTTAAACTCATTAATCAAGGAACATCACAAGTTGCAAGAAGCATTAGAAGTTACATGTCGAGCCGTGGGTTCACTATCGAAGAATTATCAAAACACGGTATCGGATATGTTGCCACTGAGGGACCTTTTTTTGGGTACCTCATCATACCATATTATTATAAGGGCACGCTCAGGTATTACAATGCGAGAAATGTTATTGGACAGGGCCCAAGATACAATAATCCAAATAAAGATATTACAGGACTTGGAAAGGAATTTATTATCTTCAATCAAGATGCCCTCGACATGTATAGTTCGATATTTATCTGTGAAGGAGCAATCAATGCACTTACTATGGGAGACAAGGCTATTGCCACCATGGGTAAGGCAATCAGTGCTTACCAAGTTAACCAGCTTATCAAATCTCCAGTTAATAGATTTATATTACTCCTGGACCCTGATGCCATCAAATATTCAATCAACCTGGCTTTCAAATTGGTCGCTTATAAAAAGGTCAAGGTTATACAATTGCCTGAAAATAAAGATTGTAACGATCTAGGTCGTAAAGAAGTACTTAAGTTAATATATAATACTCGGTACCAATCTTATCAAGATTTATTGAAACTTAGAAACTCCTTGGATTGAGGATTTCCTATTATAATATATATATATAACTTAAAATAAGAAAGTATGAAACAATTATTAGAAGCTATAAAGGCTAAATACTTATGCCTCCATGATTGGGAGGTAATATATAAAGTTGAATATATTGATGGTTGGAAAATCCTATTAAAATGTAAGAAGTGCGGTAAACTTAGAAAGAACTTAGAAAGAGAATAGTATGAGAGACCCCTCTATTCATATAACTAAGCATCAATTCGAAAAAATCCTATCTCAGTTAGAGGTATATAATTTTCCGATTGATGCTTTCTTTATTATTGCTCGTAAGGAAGCAATAAATACTAGAGTTGTAGTTGTTACAAACAATAAGACAACTAAGAAAGTTTCTAACATTTTACTAGCATCTAAGGGAGATGCTGCTTTAGTTGCTGATATTATATATGCAACTCGTATAAAACTAAAGCATAGAGGAGTTAGAAAAATAAGAGAAACAGAACCAAGAAATTGGGCAGTATGTAAAAAGATAGCAGAGCTATGTAATCAATTCTGTGAAGATTTCCAATTAGATACCCGGGAAGGTTTTATCAAATACATCGAACTTGGTATCAAGAAAATGGATGGTAATTACAATAATCTTTTAAACAGGTTATCGGTTATGTCAGAAAAGATATCAGATTTATATTCTGCTACTTTGGAAATGGAAGAGGATTCTGGTAATGCTAAAGCTATACATGATTACTTTATAAAGAGAGTAGCTGATGTTACTGGCATATATGAATCATTCGTTAATCAGCCAGATAAATATATACACTTTGTAAGGTTAGATAAATTTCTATCAGAGAAAGGGTGGGACCCAATTCAATTCATAGATGCTCAATTTGAATCCCTTGCTTGGTGTAATGGTTTACCTGAACCAAGTCAGATGTATAATGACAAGGCTATAGAAAGGTATAATAAATACTTATTTAAACATAAAAATCAATCCTCATCGGAGGCTCCTAAAATAGAAGGAAGTCTCTGGTCAAAAATTAATCAATCATGAAAGCTTTTAAAAATCGTTTAGAAGAAATGTAAATCAGTAACAGTAATCATATGAAAATCATAATTCGTAATTGTAACGTTGCAGAATTAGATATACCTCTAAAATATGCAACTAAGTTATATAACGAATTTGCTATCAGACACCCCAATGCCTTTTACCTCCGTACTAGGCAACGGGGTATGCAAAACTGGGATGGCAAAATAAAGTATATAACCAAGACTGGTCAATTTAAGATAGGCTTACTTCCTTCAGTATATAAAAGATGTATTGAACTTGGAATTAAGCCTATCATAGTAGATATGAGACAACCTTTACCTAAAGTCAGTAAAGTTGTAACTCAGATAGGTAAGTATAAATTAAGACCCGAACAAGAGAAAGCTGTTAAGGCAATCTTATCTAATAAACTAGGTGAAACACCTTTTCAGATTGGGGTATTAGATTATACAGTAAATGCAGGTAAATGCACCGGTAAGGGTACCCTAATACATACTGAGGATGGGTTATTACCTATAGAAAAAATCGTTTCTGAAACAGGTAAGATACGATATAAAGGTAAAGTCTTTACTAAAGAAGGTGTATTAGTAAAACCCAATGCAGGAGTTTATAATGAGATTAAGGTAGTAAAGATAACTACTTCTCAGGGTTATACTATAATCTGTGGATATGAAAATCACAGATTATATACTTATTATGGAGATAATCTACAATGGGTATATGTCAAGGATTTAAAGAAAGGGGATTGTTTACCTATCTCCTTAGAATATACTCATTCTAAAAATACCATAGGTAAAAACCTTAGCTATACTTTGGGAGCTTTATCCGGAGATGGTCATATTCATCAAGTTTCTAAAAATCAAATAAACATATCTATATCAGGTCAAGATATAGAAGTAGCAGAAGTAGTTAAAGCTACTATGGATGAAATCTGTAAAACTCCTGTAGAAATAAAACCCCACAAAAGATTTAAAGGTTTTCATATATCTAAATCCGATACTAATTTTGCTAAACTACTTCAAGAGGAATATCCAGAATTAATTGGTACTGCCCATGAAAAGTACATACCCGATAAGATTCTTCAGGCTTCTTATGATGACTTAAGGAATTATATAGCAGGTTTATTTGATACAGATGGGCATAATTCATCATCTCATGGTAGAAGATCCTTATCTTTTATTACTGTAAATCTTGAAAATGCTCGTAGAGTACAACAAGCTTTATTATCTTTAGGAATAGCTTGTTGTCTTAAACCCAAGAAGACTTCATGTAATGGTAAAGAGAGTATAGCTTATAGAATAACTATTCATAGCGAATTTTATGATGAGTTTCTAGAAATAATACCCATGAGGATTGAAAGAAAATGTATTCCTAGCAATTCTCAACGGAATAACTACAGTAATAAACTACCTTTTAGTAATTTTGCTAAAGAACTTTATGATAAGCTTTCTTGGAAAGAAAAAGGTAAGTTTAGAAAAACCTATGGTAGAGTTATAAGTACACAGGTAAGTCATCATAATAGATTAACTTTAACTGCTTTTAATTGTTTAGTAGAATTCTTAGGCTCTAATAATGATAAAGCTACAGAATTACTAAATATTTCTAGTAATTGTTATTGGGATAAAATAGATAAGATAGAAATCTTAGATAAATACCCATGTTATGATATGGAGATACCTAAGTATCATAATTACATATCTAATGGATTCATATCTCATAACACACTTATCATGTCTGCTTTATATTTATCCTATAAGAAGCAGTTAAAGACTTTGCTTATAACTAATGACTCTGATTGGTTAAATCAAGCTAGAGATGAATTTAAGCAATATCTACCGGGAGAAGATATTACCTTTGTTCAAGGTAAAGTTTTAAACTGGAGTAATTTTACTATTGGTATGGTTCAATCTATTTCTCGGAATATGAAATATTATCAGAATGAACTTGCTAAGATTGATATGGTATTAATCGATGAAGCTGACCAAGGAGGTAGTAAGCAATATCAGAATGTGATCACTAGGTTATTTAATGCCCGAGTTAGAATCGGATTATCTGGTACCATTTATATGAGTAAGCTTGCCAAGGATAAAGTTAAGAATATGAATTTACGTTGTTTCTTTGGCGATGTAATAGCAGAGTTTAAACTTAAGGACTCGATTAAGAAAGGGTATTCAACAAAGACAATTGTAAAAATAGTAGAAGGTAAACCTTGGTTTGGTAATTGGGAATCAGATTGTATGTCCTATAATGAAATATATGATGATTCCATTACCCATAATAAGATTGCCTGGACCATGGCATTGGATAGGTTGAAATGGAACCTTAATCAAGGTAGATATCCTGCTCTCGTAGTATGTAAGCATATTGCACACTGTGAAAATTTATGCAAATTCTTTAAAAAGAAGCTAGATAATAAATATAATATTGCTTATGTGCATGTTAATACTCCTACTAAATTAAGACAACAGATAATGAAGGATTTTAGGGAGGGTAAAATAGATATCCTTGTATCAACTACAATTATTGCTCGAGGTAAAAACTTTCCTAAGCTCAGATATCTGTTGAATACTGCCAGTATGGATTCTCAAGAAAAATCAATTCAGTTCTTAGGACGATTGGTAAGAAAGGATGAATCCAAATCCAAAGTTTACCTAGATGATTTACATTATCCCGGGAATTATTTAAGTAGGCATGGGAATCATAGAAGAAAGTATTATCAAGAAGTACGACTTAAAGTTATCCGGTTAAGTAAGCTCTGGGATAAGTACCCTAGACATAAGCCTTTTCAAGGATAATAATTTCTGACTATGAGTATATACTTTTTCTCCGTAGGAGGAAAGGTATATTACATGTTACGTTAAGAGGCATTAACCATTAATAATCATAAACAATGAAGATTCTACAAAAAATCAAATCATTATTCAATTGTTCTGTAATACCTCCAGAACATATATTCAATGGCATAGGAATAGAATATATAACTCCTATCAAAAAATCCAGGGATAAGCCTGATGAAGTTCGATATTATTTTATGATTCATTTTCAATCTGGGTTAGTAATCAAAGTTCAGATATATACTTCTGAAATAGAAGTACCACCCATTCTTCTGTCTATCAGGGAACTATTTATAAATGGTATGGGATATTCATATATTACTCTGTATCAAGATGAGATGATAGATGTTCAAATCATAAGTTCAAATCATAAGATATTATCATAAAGAATTTTAAATTGGGAATTATGGCAAAGAAGAAACAAACTTTACCTGATATCAAGAATCAGGATCCTTTAGAACCTATTAATATTGCAGAACTGGGTTCTAATTCAGACCCATGTTTTGGTATTGGTTATGACTTATCAACTAAAGAATGTAAACTATGCGGAGACTCAGAATTATGTGCATTCAAGATGTCACAGAATATGAATATCACAAGGAAAGAGCTAGAACAGAAGAATCAATACAAGGATTTGGATGTATTAGAAGACACGGTTGGAATCAAGAAATACATCCGAGGCTTGATTCGGAAAGGGAAAGAAAGAAAAGAAGTTATTACCAAAACCGTTGAGAAATTCGAAGTACCAAGAAAACGTATTAGAGAACTTTATAAAGAATGCAAAAAATAGAAATGATATGGGCTATGTTCAAGGTATACCTTAACAACCCAAATTACTATGTGAAACAAGAGGATATACTTGCTAATGTATGCGGCAATGGAAGCAGGGATGTAAGAAAGATAATGAACTCTCTTGGTATTCACAAGGGAGATCCCTCAAAATTAACTTATGGCCAACTTTTAAAACAATGTAATATAATATGAACAGATTTAGATTTATCAAAGTAAGAGACGTAAAATCTCCCTCAAGAGGAAACGAAGGAGATGCAGGTTTAGATTTCTATATTCCTGAAGACTTAACTCTACAGGATTTAGTAAAAGCTAATCCACAGTTAATATTCCATTGTGAAATACCTGAACCTGGTAAAGTAACACTTGAATATAATTCAAATAACCAAGTACAAGTCATCTATATTTCTCCCTTTACCCGAATATTGATTCCATCGGGTATCTGTGGTTTATTAGAACCAAGATCTTCTATGCTGATGGCAGCAAATAAATCTGGTATATCAACTAAGAAAGGACTTATATATACGGCTGAGATAGTAGATTCTCCATATACCGGAGAAATTCATATAGGTGTATATAATACTTCTCATGAGTTTCAAGTAATAGAAGCTGGAACCAAGTTAGTACAGTTTATTCATGTACCACTTTATCTTACAAAACCCGAAGAAGTAACTAATGAAGAATTCTACAATGATGCTCAGTATTGGGGAACAAGAGGTAATAAAGGATTCGGATCAACCAATTAATAATCATAATATATGGCAACTTTAGATGAACTAGCGAATAGAATATCGGTATTAGAGAATCGATACTCAACTTTAAACAGTGTAGTGAACGGGCATACTACTGAGATACATAATCTTGATACTAGATTAGATACTGCAGAATCTAAACTAAATAATCATGAGGAACGGATTAAAACTCTAGAAGTTAAAGTAGAAGATCACGAAAGGAGACTTCAACTGATAGAGAACTCTCATATAAAGTATACCGTATCAAGAAAGGTAAAATATCCCAAGAAAGCAGACCAGGGATTCTATCTGTATCTTCCTGAAGATCTTACGATTGATATTCTCATGGAATACAATAACGGAGTAATCAAACAGAAATGGAACTGGTTGAATAGAATCTTCAATCCTCAGGGATTTGGTAAAGTATCATTCGACTTAGATAGAAACAGTGAAGGACACATTAAAACCATCGTTCTTGGTCAGAACACAAGGTTATTAATACCAACTGGTATTCATATTGAAGAATTCACTCCAGTTAAATCCGTACTGAAAGCTGCAAATGAAGAAACTAATTCCATCAACAGTGGGTTAGTATACGGTATAGAAGTACTTGGTCAAGTTCCAGGAGATGAAGTAGTGGTAAGTGTATTCAACCCAACTTCTGAGATTATTGGAATCGAAGCTGGAAGTATATTAGTTCAAGTATTACATTTATTCTCTTATCATACAGTACCAGAAAAAGAATAATTACTATGGATATTTCTAATCTGAAAGGAAAAGCCCCTGAAATCAAACAGGGGCTTGAACTTGAGAATATGTATGAGATTGGCTATCGTCAATTAGACTGTTATAAACCCTTAGAAAGGTTACCAGAATATCCCATGGATATTAACAGTACTAAAAATCAATCTCTTATGAAAACCCTTATATCTCAAGTAGTAGAGGAGTTAATGGAGGGTTATGAATCTACTTCTAATATAAATGATATTCTAGAAAACAAGGGATGGAATACCAATTTATATACCGACATAGAAGAGATTCAGATAATCAACAATCTACAGAATGCTAATGAAGAACAAGCAGATGCAATAGGATTCTTCTTATCAGCTCTGATATATGCTAATATATTGCCAGAGGATATCTATAGTTGGGCAAACAAAGAACTGACTAAAGGGCAAAAGGCAGTAGAAAACTTAGAAGATGTAATGGCATTCGGTATTCATATGATTTTAGAGATGGATGCCGTTAGTAGTATATTCAAAAATTTCAAGCTAATATCCGAAACAATTGAGGATAAAACTTCCGAGTATATAAAGGGATTCAAGGAAATGAGTCCAAATTTGCATACCGATGAGAAAAATATTTTGTTTCAGATAGTGTATGTTTTGAATCTTGCTAGAAATACTCTTAAGAATCGTACATGGAAACAGTCACCAGTAATAATTAAAGAACTAGAATTCCAGGATAGGCTGGTAGAGGCATTCTATTATTATATGGGATTCCTATCAATAATGGGATTTACTCCATTGGGTATATACGAGCTGTATTTCAAGAAAGAACGGTTGAATGAATGGAGAATCACTACACGATATTAATGAAAGGAGGTATTTGTGTCAGGTTGGAATAAACAATTAAATGGCTTAGAGCTTAATACAGAAGAGCAAATCCATTCATTAGAATTTGCTACTTCACAAGAAGCATGGGAAAAGTTAAATGAAGGATTTCTAAGACTAGAATCATCTTTATTTGCAAAAGGTGCTACCGCAAACAGTGGAGTAGCTGTGGTATATAACGTATTTATAAAAATACGTAAAGCTTGGGTAGACCCAGATTTTGATTATGGTAGATGTTTCAATTATAAAGAGACTAAGTGGACAAGCTTACTGAACAATTACATTGATTTCAATAAGCTTGATTTATTGCGTAGTAAGCTGAGAGTACTAAAAACCAAGTATAATCAGAATTACAACATTACTTATATGTTTAATAATCATCATGATAACGGTAAACAATGTTTAATTGCTGCTACATTCTCCAAACGATTTGGGGAAGACATACCTGTTATTACAATGGTAATCAGGGCATCCGAGATAACAAAAAGGTTAATCTTCGACTTCTTACTAATACAACGAATGGCGGAATATGTGTACGGACCAGAACAATCAGTACAAATCAATTTATTTGCCACTCAAATGTATGGGAATGTAGAAACACTTCTGATGTATCATACTCATAAACCTTTGAAGAAGGTATTAAAGGGAACTGATAAGGAAAATTCTTGGATAAAGAGGTTGAATGAGGTATTTGATAAATTTCAAAACGGTAAAGAGAAAGATTTCTCTAGTTTTAAGGTATTCTTTAGAAGTTTTAAAGTGCTTCGACCAGATTTATATAAGGAAACATATAAATCTATGAAAGCAAAGGAATTACTTCTTGAATATGAAGATATCGAATATCCCGAGAATGTAATCTCTTACTCTCAACGTAAAGCATATAAGAAGAAACTTTTAAAACAGAAGAAATGAGAATTTATAGCAGTAGTTATGAGTTAATGTCTGAAATGGGCAGAGAACTCAACAGTTATGGTCAAACTGTAAAACCAAAGACTTACCAGAATAAGAATATTGAAGGTAATGAAGATTTTGTAACTAAAGAGATCATTTGCCAACAATATTGCTTAACTTCTTTGCAAGATCCAACGTGGTTATTCTTCTATTCAAGGTCTAGGGAATGGGCAGATGCTGAGTTCCAAGAAAGGATTAATACTTCTGAGGTAATTAACCCGGGCAAAGCTTGGGAATTAAGAAAAGACTTATGGGAACAGTTTTTGGTAGATGGTAAATTTGATTATACCTATAACGAAAGGATGGTAATTCTTCCCTATACCATACAATTACTAAGATCAGATTCTGATACTCGTAAAGCGGTATTACCTATATTTAATGGTAATGGTGAAGATGATACTCTTTATTATCATGATAAACGTATACCCTGCTCTATGTACTATGATTTCCTTATCCGAGAGAATAGTAAGAGAGAGAAGGTATTACACATTTGCTATCACCAAAGAAGTTCGGACTTTGTTACTCACTTTGGTAATGATGTATACCTTGCATGGAGACTAATGGAATATGTAGCTAAAGAGGTTGGAGTAAAACCAGGTTATTTGTATCACACCATAGACTCATTACATACTTATCAAAAAGACTGGGATAAGTTAGCCAGTTCTCTAAGAGTATTTGAGGATACTATCATATAATATACATGCTTTATTTCTATTTTGTTTTGATGTCATTTTCGCAAAATGATTTAAAGTAACTCATATCAGGTTTAAGGTTTAAGGAAGTAGGTCTGGGAAGATATACTTCCTTATTTTATTTAAAACTTCTAGTATGGAAACGAAATATAAGATTATAACCAATAAACAAGAGCTAAAGAAACTTATCCAATGCTGTAAGCAAACTGGTTATGCTTCTGTAGACTTTGAAACAAATGCCGAGCCAATATATAATAAATCTTTTAAACCCACTATATTATCAGTAACTTTTCAACCGGGTTTTGGATGTTCTATACCTTTAGACCATTTCGAAACAAAGAAGTATACTTCTAGTGGTTGGAATTGGAAAAAGATGCTTCGTAAATTTGGTGAAGAAGTAATTGAAAATCCAAATGTAGTTAAGGTTGCTTGGAATTATAAATTTGATGATCAGATATTTCAGAAGTATAATATCTATTATCGAGGAGTATGTTTGGATGGTATGCTTGCTAAATATCTCTTGAATGAAGAAAAACCCAATGACTTGAAGTCCATGGTAAGAAGGTATTTACCAGAATACGGAGATTATGAAAAGCAAGATAAATTCGATAAGATTCCATGGGATAAAAAAGAAATGGAACCTCTTTGCCACTATGGATGTCAAGATACTGATTATACTCTTAGATTAATGCTTTTTTTCGAAAAGAAGCTAATTGACTTGGGATTATATAATACTTACCGTAATTTAATCATGACTGCTTCTAGGGTATTAACTTCTGTAGAAAAGAATGGTTTATATGTAGATAGGGTATTCAACCAAGAATTGTTAGATTCTTACTTACCAAAGATAGAAGCAGCTAAGGAAGCAATATATAATTTGCCTAAAGTAAAGAAGTTTACTAAACTATATAATCAATCCAAGATTGAAAAATACATTGCTAAATTAGAGGAAGAGATAGAAAATTTAGACCCTAGAGTAGATAAGAGAAAAATACAATCTAGGGAACAAAAGATTACTAATATAAGGGCAGGAGTTTTTACTACTAAAAAGGAATTAGAGTTAATTAGACCTGTAAGTTTAGGTAGTTCAGTAGATTTACCTCAATTAATGTATTCAGAGGAAGGATTTAATTTTGAGGTAATCAAAAAGAATGATTCTGGTAAACCAAGTACTGATGAAGAAACTCTTACTAACTTAAGATTAACTGTCAAAAAACCTGATTCACCAAAGGCAGTATTCTTGGATAGTTTATTAGAGTTGAGAGGTTTAGAGAAAATGTATAAAACCTATATTGAAGGTTGGCATGAGAAAACCCAAGATGATGATAGATTACATGGAAGATTCCTTATTCATGGGACAACAAGTGGAAGATTGTCTTGTATAAGTGGAGATTCTTTAGTTCTAACAAATTATGGTGAGATACCTATTAGGGAGTTAGAATATTTCTCTGATGAGGATGATATAAAAGTAATGACTCAAGAAGGTTGGAAACCTTTAGTAGATTTTATTTACAAGGGGGAACAAGAGATGTATGAAGTTACTTTAGAAGATGGAACTTCTATTAGATGTACATTAGATCATAAATTTATAACTAATCAAGGGACTAAAAGTTTAAGGTCAATCTACAACAGTTCCCGAAAAACTATATCTAATAAAATTAAATTATTAAGATATGTCGAAGAACAAGAATAATCGACCTAAAGAAATAAGGTCTCTAAAAGGTCCGAGTAGGAAACTAGAACTTATAGTAGAAGATGGTAAGAGGTATATCTGTCTCTTATACACATCTGACGCTGCCGACGACTAGTCGA
>ENA-OYYU01000405-OYYU01000405.1-human-gut-metagenome-genome-assembly--contig:-NODE-405-length-16425-cov-4.563531_pt1 | contig 16425 bp, 8 predicted proteins | sample MGYA00244068_ERZ653460 | MGnify/ENA primary metagenome ERZ653460 (study PRJEB26926, sample SAMN06164914) | human gut metagenome | biome: ENVO:00009003; feature: ENVO:2100002; material: ENVO:00002003... | reverse complement strand
CCGCATGGTCAACGTGGCTGCCGACGGCTGCCGTGAGCGCGGCATGGTCTGCGACATCATCGTCGGCTCGGGCTGGCCCTTCGGCGCCGAATACCTTGCGCCCGAGGAGCAGGTGCAGATGCTCTATCCCGTTACGGTCGATGTCAAGGGCGGCCGGTTTACCATCGGCCGCGACGAGGTGCTGGGCATGGCCAACGCCCAAGTGGCCAATCCCCGCAGCAACCCGACCAAGGAGCTTCTGTTCATCCGCCTGATGCCCAAGCATGTCGCCCATTTCACCGAGGGCGTTTCGTACGACGAACAGGCCGGCAATGATACCATCACGGTCGATGTCCCCGAGGGCGAACATGTCCTCTACTTTTTCGTGAAGCTGAACGGCTATTCGCGTGTTATACTGGGGGCTCTGGGCGCCAGCGGGCCCGTGGTGAACCACCTCGACGGTAAGGCCGTGGAGCGTTACCTCGATAAATTTTCCGATGCGATGCATTTCACCCGCGGCAAACTCAAGGGGGAAATCCGCGCGGCGTTCTGCGACAGTTTCGAGCTGGAAGGCAACAACTGGACGCCCGGCATGTTCGCCGAGTTCGAGAAGCGTATGGGTTACTCGCTCTATCCGTTCCTGCCCTATGTGTTCCAGCGTACCGGAGCCATGGGCGAACCCGTCCGTGAGGCTTACGGCTGCAGTTTCTCGCCCGAAGTGACGCGCGACGTGATCGAGCGTGTCCGCCACGATTTCTGGCACGTGCAGATGCAGCTCTTCAAGGAGAACTTCATCGACGTATACAATGCGTGGTGCCATCGCAACGGGCTCAAGTCGCGCATCCAGGCCTACGGCCACCAGCTCCATCCCATCGAAACGTCGATGTATCTCGACATCCCCGAATGCGAATCGTGGATACACGACGGTATCGGCCGGGTGATGGAGCCCAACCAGTACCTTTCGGGACGCGGTTACAGCATGGTCAACAAGTTCGTCGCTTCGGGGGCGTTTCTGGCCAACCGCAACATCGTGAGCTGCGAAGAACAGACCAACGTGGGCAATATCTTCCAGACCACGCTCGAGGAGGTCAAGGTGACGGGCGACCGCAGCAACCTTTCGGGCGTGAACCACTCGGTGCTCCACGGCTTCAATTACAGCCCCCGCCAGAAGGATTTCTTCGGCTGGATACAGTTCGGTACTTATTTCAACGAGAACAATACGTGGTGGCCTTATGTGCGTCCGTGGATGGATTACAAGGCGCGTGTCTCCGCCCTTTTGCAGAACAGCGTCTATCAGGCCGACATCGCCATCCTGCCGCCGCTCGAAGACCTCTGGTCGATCCACGGCATGCAGCGTGACCCCTATCCTGGCGTCACCTATCCCGCCTATGCCAACGACCTCTGGGAGGCCGTCCAGCAGAGCGGCAACGGCTGCGACTATGTCAGCGAGAAGGTCATCTGCCAGTCGTCCGTCGCGGGCGGCCGGCTCCGCTTCGGTTCGCGCAGCTACAAGACCCTGTTGCTGATGGAGGTCGAGAGCCTCGAACCCCGGACCGCTGCGCGCATCGCCGACTTCGTGGCAGCGGGCGGACGTGTGATCGCCATCGGGAAGGTGCCCCACAAGGGGCTCGGCTTCCGCGATGCCGCGGCGAAGGATGCCCGTGTGAAGGCGATCATCGACCGTGTCGTGACGACCTGGCCCGACCGTTTTGTCCGTGTCGATGCCCCGCAGGGGGATATGCTCGGCTGGTACCGCACCTTGCAGGCGGAATACGGCCTGACCCCTTATGCGAAAATCTCCGACCTCGACCGTTTTATGATGATGAACTATTACAAGTCGGGCGACAGGGATATCTATTTCGTCGTCAACTCTTCGATCGAACGTTCCATGCAGACCCGGCTCGAATTTCCCGCCGAGGTAGCTGCCAAGCAGGCCTGGGTCTGGGATGCCGAGACGGGCGTGCGGCATATGCTCGACATGCGGAACGGTACGCTGGAGTTGTGCCTGACGCCTGCCGAGGCGAAATTCATCGTCTTCGAGAAAGACCGCGGCGGCCAAATGCTGCCCGCACCTGCACCCCGCAGCGCGAACCCCATTGCCCTCAACGGCATCTGGGATGTCAGGGCCACGCACCAGGTGGATAAGAGTACCCGGGAATTCTCCCTGACCGACCTCGTGGATCTGCACAGCCTGCCGTTCCCCTGGTTGCAGAGCTTCGCCGGCACCATCGAATACACCCGCACGGTCGATGTCGAAGATCCGGCGGCCTACCATACGCTCGATGCCGGCCTTACGCATAACGGCATCACCGAACTTTTCGTCAACGGCGAGCCTGCGGGCGTGCGCTGGTACGGTGCACGTACGTTCGACGTAGCGGGCAAACTCCGTAAGGGCACGAATGTCCTGACGATCCGTGTTACCACAGTGCTGACCAACTATGCCAAGGCCCGTGCCGCAGATACTCCGACGGCTGCCCGCTGGGAATGGGCGCAGCGGCTCAATAAGGAACTCGGCCTGCGCGGCCCCGTAACCCTGTACTGATAACTTAAAACCCTAATAAAGTAATTCTGTAAACGACTATGAAAAACAAAAACATCTCCCGGGCTTGCCTTGCTGCGGCCCTCGTCATGGCCGGTACGGTTTCGGCACACGCCTCGGCGCTCCGCAGCAGTGCTCCGGAAACCGAAGCCGCGGTTATGATTATGGACAATACGCGTATGGCCAGGCCCAAAGCGAAGATCGTAAAAGAATATGCCCCGACCAACCGTCCGGCCGAGTCCGAGCGTCTGTTCCGCTCCGAGGCCGTCGAGGCCGAGATCGCGCGCATCAAGGGCGTGCTCTCCAATGCCAAGCTGGCCTGGATGTTCGAGAACTGTTTTCCCAACACGCTCGACACGACGGTGCGCTACCGCAAGGATGACAACGGCAGGGACGATACGGTGGTTTATACCGGCGACATCCATGCCATGTGGCTCCGTGACTCGGGTGCGCAGGTGTGGCCCTACCTCCAGCTGGCCAACAAGGACGAGCACCTGCGCAGTATGCTGGCCGGCGTGATCCGCCGCCAGTTCAAGTGCATCGAGCTCGATCCCTATGCCAATGCGTTCCTCGACCCCTACGACCCGAACCCCGACCATCAGTGGATGAGCGACCAGACCCAGATGCGCCCCGAACTGCACGAACGCAAGTGGGAGATCGACTCGCTGTGTTATCCGTTGCGTCTGGCCTATGAATACTGGCTGGTGACGGGCGACGACTCGGTGTTCGACGAACATTGGATGGCGGCCATCAGGAACATACTCAAGACCTTCCGCGAGCAGCAGCGCAAGGAGGGTGTCGGCCCCTATACGTTCATGCGTGTGACCGACCGCCAGCTCGATACGGTCTGCAACATGGGCAAGGGCAATCCGGTGAATCCCGTCGGGCTGATCGCTTCGGTATTCCGTCCCTCGGACGATGCGACGACGTTCCTCTTTCTCGTGCCTTCGAATTTCTTTGCCGTGACTTCGCTGCGCAAGGCTGCCGAAATCCTGACCAAAGTTAACGGACAGGCCGCGCTGGCTGCCGAGTGCACCGAGCTGGCTGCCGAGGTGGAGACGGCACTCAAGAAATACGCTACCTACAACCATCCCGAATACGGAACGATCTACGCCTTCGAGGTCGACGGTTACGGCAACCGTTTCCTGATGGACGACGCCAACGTGCCGAGCCTGCTGGCGATGCCCTACCTGGGCGATATGGACGTGAACGATCCGATCTACCAGAATACCCGCCGCTTCGTGTGGAGCGAGGCGAACCCCTACTTCTTCCGCGGTTCGGCTGGCGAAGGCATCGGCGGCCCGCACGTCGGTTACGACATGGCCTGGCCGATGAGCATCATGATGAAGGCCTTTACCTCGCAGGACGATGCCGAGATCAAGCGCTGCGTAGAGATGCTGATGACCACCGATGCCGGGACGGGCTTCATGCACGAGTCGTTCAATGTGAACGACCCGACGGATTTCACCCGCTCGTGGTTCGCATGGCAGAACACGCTGTTCGGCGAGCTGATCCTCAAGCTGGTGAACGAGGGCAAGGTCGACCTGCTGAACTCGATTACGGTAAAATAACAGGTTCGGTTTTTTTTCAGGAGGGCCGCGGGAATATCGCGGCTCTCCTGTCGTTTTTTTGCTATCTTTGTATCCGACCCAAATTATTATCATTATGAAGAAACGACTTCTGGCATTGTGCTGCGCATTGGCTGTGGCCGGTGCCGCTACGGCCAAGATCGTCGGTGCGACGTCGCCCGGCGGAAACCTCCGCCTGGAAATCGAGGTGGCTGACAAGATCAGTTATACCGTCTGGAGCGGCGCGGACAAAGTCCTCGATGCCTGTACGTTGTCGCTGACCCTGGACGACCGCACGCTGGGCGAGGCTCCCCGTTTGCGCAGCGTGAAACGCTCCTCGGCCGACGAGATGCTCGAACGCCGCAACCCGACGAAGGATGCCGTCGTCCGAAACTGCTATAATGCCGTGCAACTCAGGTTTGCCGGCGACTACGCGGTGGAGTTCCGCCTTTTCGACGACGGCGTGGCCTACCGCTTCGTCACCTCGCTGCCCGGCGAGGTCGAGGTGCTCGGCGAAGAGTGCCGGCTGGGGCTGCCCGCCGGAAGCGAGGCGTGGCTCTCCGAGGTGAACGGGTTCCGTTCGATGTACGAGGAGCCCTACACCCGCGTGGCGATGGCCGAATATACCCCGGCGGATAAGATGAGTTACCTGCCCGTGCTGGTCGGGATGCCGGGGGGCAAGAAGCTCCTGCTGGCTGAGTCCGATGTACGGGACTACCCCTGCATGTTCGTCAGGAGCGACGGACGGGGCGGTTTCGAATCGCTTTTCCCGCGCGTGCCGAAGGAGTACGGCCCCGATGGCGACCGCAGCCTGAAGGTGCTCTCCGAAGAACCCTATATTGCCCGGACGCAGGGGACGCGCACTTTCCCGTGGCGCCTTGCCGTCGTGGCCGGGGAGGATGCCGACCTGATCGAAAACGAGCTGGTGTGGCTGCTGGCCGCCCCCGCTGCCGATACCGACTGGGAGTGGGTGAAGCCCGGACTGGTGAGCTGGGACTGGTGGAACGGCATGCGCCTGTCGGGGGTCGATTTCCGTGCCGGGCGCAATACGGAGTCCTACCGTTACTACATTGACTTCGCAGCCAAATACGGCGTCCCTTATATTATCATGGACGAAGGCTGGTCGGCATCGACGACCGACGTATTCCGTCCCAATCCCGACCTCGACCTGCCCGGCCTGATCGCCTACGGCAAGGAGCGCAACGTGCAGATCGTGCTGTGGCTGACATGGCTCGCCGTCGAGAAGGACATGGAACGCCTTTTCACGACGCTCGAAGAGTGGGGCATCCCGGGCGTGAAGATCGACTTCATGGATCGCAGCGACCAGTGGATGGTCAACTATTACGAGCGCGTGACCAAGTGTGCGGCCGACCACCATATCTTCGTCGACTGGCACGGCTCCTATACACCCAAGGGTCTTTTCCGCACCTACCCGAACCTGCTGACCTACGAGGCGGTGCTCGGCATGGAGCAGGGCGGTCGCTGCAAACCCGACAACAGCAATTACCTGCCTTTCATCCGCAATGCCGTCGGCCCCATGGACTTCACGCCGGGCGGGATGTTCTGCTCTCAGCCCGAGGATAACCGTTCGACGGGTTCGAACCCGATGGCCTCGGGGACGCGCGCCTACCAACTGGCACTTTACGTCGTCTTCGAAAGCCCGTTGCAGATGATGGCCGACAACCCGGTCTATTATTACCGCGAACATCCCTGCACGGAGTTCATCGCCTCGGTGCCTACGACCTGGGACGAGCTGCGCGTGCTGCGTGCACGGTGCGGCGAACAGGTCGTCATGGCGCGCCGCAAGGGCGACCGGTGGTTCATCGGGGGCATTACCAACAACCAGCCCTATTCCACCGAGGTCGCGCTCGATTTCCTGCCTGCCGGGCGCAGTTATACGATGACCTCGTTCGAGGACGGTGTGAATGCCGACCTGCAGGCCATGGATTACAAGAAACGTGAGCGGAAAGTCGATGCTTCGACCGTCGTGAAGATCGACATGGTTCGCAATGGCGGCTGGGCGGCCGTAATCGAATAGGCGTGCCCGGGCCGGAGTCCATCCGCGATCGGTAGGCGGACAGTGCCCGGATTTGCTGTAAAAAACGAAAGGAAGTGCGAATAACGCATTTCCTTTCGTTTTTTCGTTCCTGTGTTTTTCCTGGCGAGCCCGGGAGGGTTTCAGGCCTGCGGGGCATATTCCCGCATCCCGTACAGCTGGTCGCGCAGGCGAGGGGTGAAACCCGCCTCGCGGATGGCACCGCGGATGCCCTCGGCGTCGAAACGGTTGTGCGCTCCGGCCGAGGAGACGACGTTTTCCTCGATCATGATCGACCCCATGTCGTTGGCGCCGCTGTGCAGGGCGGCTTGTGCCGTGGCCTTGCCCACGGTGAGCCACGAGGCCTGGATGTTGCGGATATTGCACAATACAAGGCGGCTCACGGCGATGATGCGCAGGTATTCCAACGGAGAGAACCGTGTCGTTACCCCCTGGCGTTCCAATTCGGTGTCCGTCGACCGGAAGATCCACGGGATGAATGCGATGAAACCGTACTTTCCTTCGGGGCAGCGGGCCTGCAGGTCGCGGATACGCAGCAGGTGGTCTACACGCTGGTGCGGGGTCTCGACATGGCCGTACATCATCGTTGCCGAGGTCGGAAGGCCGAGGCAGTGCGCCTCGTGCAGCACGTCGAGCCACTTTTCGACCGACGGCTTGGCGGGCGATATGGCCCTGCGTACGACGGGGTCGAGGATCTCGGCGCCGGCACCCGGAAGCGAGTCGAGCCCGGCTGCCATCAGGCGGCGCAGGGTCTCCAGGGTCGTCAGGCCGCTGATGCGGGCGATGTGCGCCACCTCGGGCGCACCCAGCGCATGCAGCCGCAGCGTGGGGTAGAGCGCTTTCAGGTCGGAGAAAAGCCGCTCGTAGAAGTCAATGCGCAGTTGCGGATGCAGGCCGCCCTGCAACAGCAGCTGGTCGCCGCCCAGCTCCAGCGTACGGTCGATCTTCTCGCGGTATTCGGCCAGCGTGGTGACGAATGCCCGGTCTGTCTGGTGGGGCTTGCAGTGGAAATTGCAGAACCGGCAACCCGAGATGCAGACGTTGGTGATGTTGACGTTGCGGTCGATCTGCCAGGTCACCACCTCCGGGTCGGGAACCACGGCGCGGCGCACCTCGTCGGCCACGAGCGCCAGCTCCTGCAACGGAGCCTGGTCGTAGAGCCGGTAGGCCTCCTCGCGTGAGAGCGGCTCCCTTCGCCGGCATTTGTCGTAGATGCGTTGCACGGCTATCGGTTTTTACGGCGGGTGCTGCGGCGTACCTTCGGGCCGTCCTCGCGGGGTGCGGGGGCCATGGGACGACCGTTGTCTATCAGCAGCTCGAAATCGAGCTGGCGCTTCTGCAGGTCGGCACGTTTCACGCGGATGCGTACGGCGTCGCCCAGCGTCATGCGGCGGCCTGTCGAGCGGCCGACGATCTCGTAATTGGCTTCGTCGAACTGGAAGAAATCACCTTCGATGTCGCGTAGGAACGACATGCCCTCGATGTGGGTTTCGTCCAGCTCGACATAGATGCCCCATTCGGTGAGCCCCGAAATGTGCCCGTCGAACTCCTCGCCGATGCGCTCCTTCATGAATTCGACCATCTTGTACTTGATCGAAGCGCGTTCGGCCTCGGAGGCAATCACTTCGCGTTCCGAAGCGCGGGCGCACAGATCTTCGAGCGTCGTCTTGTCTGCCGCCTTCTCGCCTGCGAGGTAACGCGCCAGCAGGCGGTGCACCATCATGTCGGGATAGCGGCGGATGGGCGACGTGAAATGCGTATAGTAGGGGAATGCAAGGCCGTAGTGGCCGATGTTGTCGGTCGTGTAAAAGGCTTTTGCCATCGAACGCACGGCCATCGTCGACACGGCGTTCTCCTCGGTCGAACCTTTGATCTGGGCGAAGAGCTTGTTCAGCTCCTTGGCCACGGCCCGCCCGCCCGTGGCCTTGAAGATGTGCCCGAAGCGCAGGATGAACTGCCGGAAACGGTCGAGCTTCTCTTCGCTCGGCTTGTCATGCACGCGGTAGACCATCGTGCGTTCCACGGTGCGCCCCTTGTCGGTCTTGCGCTTGCCGCAGAACTCGGCGACGCGGCGGTTTGCCAGCAGCATGAACTCCTCGATCATCTGGTTCGATTCTTTCTGTTCCTTGAAATAGACGCCGATGGGCTTCCCAGCCTCGTCGAGCTGGAATTTCACCTCCTCGCGGTCGAAGCTGATGGCCCCGTTCTTGAAACGCTCCCTGCGCAACGCCTGTGCCAGTCGGTTGAGGGTCAGCACCTCTTCGGCGAAATCACCCCGGCCCGTCTCGATGATCTCCTGCGCCTCGGCATAGGTGAACCGGCGGTCGGAGTAGATCACCGTCCGTCCGAACCATTCGTCGAGTATCTCCAACCCTTCGTTGATCGTGAATACCGCCGAGAAACAGAGGCTCGCCTCGTGCGGGCGTAGCGAGCAGAGCTCGTTCGACAACCGCTCGGGCAGCATCGGGACGGTGCGGTCTACCAGGTAGACCGACGTGCCGCGTTCTACGGCCTCGTCGTCGATCACCGAATGCGGGCGCACGTAGTGCGTCACGTCGGCGATATGCACGCCGATTTCCCATACGCCCTCCCCGACCTTGCGTACCGAAAGCGCGTCGTCGAAGTCCTTGGCGTCGGCCGGGTCGACCGTGAAGGTCGTCACATTGCGGAAATCGCGGCGCCGGGCGATCTCCTTGGCCGTAATCCGGCCGTCGATACCCTCCGCCGCCTGTTCGATCTCGGGCTCGAAGCGGTAGGGCAGTTCGTATTCGGCCAGGATGGCGTGCATCTCGGTGTCGTTGTTGCCCGCCATGCCCAGCCGCTCGATCAGCTCGCCCACGGGGCTCTTGCTCCCTTCGGCCCAGTCGGCTATGCGCACGACGACCTTTTCGCCGTCCTTCACATCGGGGTACAGCCGTTTGGAGAGGTAGATGTCCATCGGCATACGGCGCGAATCCGCCCGTACGAATATCTGGTGCGCCCCTACTTCGGCGATGCCGACATAGGGTTTGCGGCTGCGTTCGACGATGCGTGTGATCTCGCCCTCCATTTTCCCGTCGCGGCCGCGGTGCATCACCACCACCTCCACACGGTCGCCGTTCAGGGCGTTGGCCGTGTTGCGCTGGTTGACGAAGATATCTTTCTCCTCGCCCTCGACCCGCACGTATACCGAACCGCTCGCCGTCATGTCGGCGATGCCTTCGAAGTGGGGCAGGTGCTTGTGCGTGAGCCTGTATTTCTCGCGGGCGCACTCCTCGACGATGCCTTCGTCGTGCAGCCGTCCCAGAATTTCGAATGTTTCGCGGCGCCCCTCTTTCGTGGCGCCTCCCGAGGCCGAAGCCAGGTGTTTGAGCGAGAATTTATTGTTGGGGAACTCCCGGAAAAGGCTCAGGATGACTGCCGCTCTGTCGGTGTTCTTCGCACCCTTTGCCGGGCGCTTTTTTTGTGTTTGCTTTTTCATTTCTTCAGAATTTGCAGGGCAAGGCGCTTCATGAAGCCGATGCCCACGTTGATAGCCCCTTCGTCGGGGTTGAATGTCGCTGTGTGGGGGCGTCCTGCCGCGGCGCCTACGCCCAGCCGGTAGAACAGCGACGGGTATTTGGTACAGTAAAAGCCGAAATCTTCGGCCGTGGTGCGCAGCGGCAGCATCTCGACCTGCAATTTCTCCTCGCGGGCCAGTGCCGCGGCCTGCTTCACGAGGTGTTCGTCGTTGACCACGCAGGGGTAACCGTGGCTGATGTCGACGGCGATCCGCACCCCCAGGCGCTTGTCGATCTCGGCGGCGATGTTACGGATGCGCTGGTGGATGATTTCGCGCTCACGCTCGTCGAACGTGCGCAGCGTCCCCTCCAGGTAGACTTCGTCGGGGACGATGTTCGTGGCGCCTCCGGCCTCTATGCGTCCGATCGAGAGCACGCACTCCTCGTGGTTGAGCGCGATGAGCCGCGTCACGAACTCCGCGGCGGCCGCCACGGGGTCTTTAAGCTGCGGGCGCATGGCGCCGTGCCCGCCCGTGCCGCGTACCGAGAAGCGCAGTTCGTCGCTGGAGGCCATGTATTTCCCGGCGCGGAATCCCAGCGTCCCGACCTCCAGCTGCGGTTCGACGTGCTCGCCCACCACGGCACGCACCTCGTACCCGTCGAACGGGTTTTCGGCCAGCACCAGCGATGCACCGCCCGGGTTGCACTCTTCGCCCGGCTGGAACAGTCCGAAGAGCGTACCTCGGAAGTTGGGTTCGGCGGCGAGCTGCTGCAATACCCCGAAGAGTACCGCCGCATGCATGTCGTGGCCGCAGGCGTGCATGACGCCGGGGGTGCACGACCGCCAGCCGATGTCGTTCTGTTCGGTGATCGGCAGGGCGTCGATGTCGGCGCGCAGTACTACGGCGCGGCGTTTGGGGTCGGCTTTCCCGCGTCCTTCGATCCAGGCCAGCACGCCCGTTCGGGCGATGGGACGGTGTTCGATGCCCAGCTCCGTGAGCCGGTCGGCGATGAAGGCTGCCGTGTTGTGTTCCTTGAACGACAGTTCGGGGTGTGCATGCAGGTGGCGGCGGAATTCAGTGGGATTCATTCGTGTCGTTTAAAATATCGCTTTTGCAATCTTGATGATGTTGTCGGCCTTGCCCATCGGGTAGTAGTGCAGGACGGGAACGCCCGCCTCGACCAGCTCCCGGCTCTGGGCGACGGCCCACTCGGTTCCGATTTCGCGGACGGCCTTCGGGTCGTCTGCGTGGCGCAGCACCTCGCGCCCGAGTTCCTCGGGAATATGGCAGCCGAAGGTCTGGGGCAGTAGTGTCAGGTGGCGCACCGTCGATAACGGCTTGATGCCCGGGATGATCGGGACGGTGATGCCGGCCTCACGGCACCGGCGCACGTAGTCGAAGAACCGCGCGTTGTCGTAGAAGAGCTGCGTGACGACGTATTCCGCCCCGGCGTCGACCTTCGCCTTGAGGCAGGCGATGTCGGCCTCGGGCGAGGCGGCTTCCTCGTGCATCTCCGGGTAACCCGCCACGCCGATCGAGAATTTCGAGTGGTGGCACTCCTCGACCTCGCCGTCGACGAACTGGCCGCGGTTCATGGCCGCGATCTGCCGCACGAGGTCGACGGCATGCGTATGTCCCTGCGGGTGGGGCATGAAGAACTTTTCGTTCTGCGACTTGTCGCCGCGCAGCGCCAGTACGTTGTGCAGGCCGAGGAAATCGAGGTCGATCAGCGCATCCTCGATGTCGTATTTCGACTGCCCGCCGCAGATCAGGTGCGGCACGATGTAGGCCGGGTCGAAGCCGATCAGCCGGTCGATGCTTCCGAAGACGCCGCAGCAGCCGTCTCCTTTGAGCGGCGGCAGCAGTTCGAAGGCAAAGCGCGTACGGCGTTCCGAAATGGCTTTATTGATGATGTCTACGACATTCATGGGGTTTTAGATATTATGCGGTATGAGTTTTTTGACCAGTTCGACATCAAGCCCGAGGCGCCGGGCATAGTCGAGCAGTTGTTCGGTGTCGACCGTGCCGACCGAGAAGTAGTCCGCGTCGGCCAGCAGCAGTCCGCAGAGTGCCTCCCCGGGATCGACCATGTAATTTTCCGTGAGTTTCATGCCCGTGGTCAGCTCAGCCGCCAGCAGGTCGAAGACCTCGCGCTTGAGCGAGTGGTCGGGTGACGCCGGGTAGCCGAACGCCATCCTGCGGCCGCGGTATTCGCCGCGGATGACCTGCCGGGGAGTGGGCGCTTCGCCGGTTTCGTAGCCCCACATCTGCCGCCGCACGAACGAGTGCACGGCTTCGGCGAACGCCTCGGTCAGGCGGTCAGCCAGCAGCTTGGCCATGATGGCGTTGTAGTCGTCGCCCGCAGCGCGGAATTTTTCGCACAGCTCCTTCAGCCCGATGCCCGCCGTCACGGCGAAGCAGCCGATCCAATCGCCTTTGGGGGCGATGAAGTCCGCCAGCGAGAGGTTTTCCTGCCCGCGGGTCTGGTTGCGGAGCATCGCCAAGCGGTGTTCGCGGCCCTTGGGGTCTGTGATCCAGATGTCGTCGCCCTCGGAACGCGCCGGGAAGATGCCTACGGCGGCCTGCAGCGTGAGCAGTCGCTCGTCGCGGATACGTGCCAGCAGCGCCTGCGCGTCGGCGAATACCTTGCGGGCCTCCTCCCCCTTTTCGGGGTGGTCGAGGATCTCGGGGTAACGCCCTTTCAGCCCCCATGCCGGGAAAAAGAAGTTCCAGTCGATGTAGGGCTCGGCATCGGCCACGTCGAAATCGGGGAAGACCATCCGTCCGGGGTGCGCCGGTACGACGGGACGGTGCGGTGTGGCGCCCTTGCGGGCTTTGCGCGCCTCGGCGATCGGGATCAGGTTGCGCGTGCGCTCGGCGTGCTCGTATTCGCTCCGCATAGCCTGCTGTCCGGTGCGGACTTTGTCGGCGTAAAGCGCCCCGTCGGAGCCCAGCAGTTGTGCCAGTATCTGGCTGTTGCGGCTGGCGTTGGGCGAATGGACAACCACGCCCGCGTAGACCGGGGCGATCTTCACCGCCGTGTGCAGGTCGGAGGTCGTCGCCCCGCCGATAATGACCGGGATGCGCAGGGCGCGGCGTTCCAGCTCCTCGCAGACATGCGCCATCTCGTCGAGCGACGGGGTGATCAGCCCGCTCAGACAGATGCAGTCGGCGCCCCACGCCACCGCCTCGTCGACGATGCGCTGCGACTCGACCATCACCCCCAGATCCTTTATTTCGTATCCGTTGCAGGCCATCACGACCGCCACGATATTCTTTCCGATGTCGTGCACGTCGCCTTTCACGGTGGCGATCAGCACCTTGCCCGCGCGGTTCGACACCCCGGCCGCCCCCTGCTCAATGTAGGGCGTAAGCGCCGCCACGGCGCGCTTCATCACGCGGGCGGTTTTCACGACCTGCGGCAGGAACATCTTGCCTTCGCCGAAGAGCGTGCCGACATGCTCCATGGCGGGCATCAGCAGCGTGTCGATCACGGCCATCGGGCTGCCCAGGGTTTCGTAACCCTCCAGCGCATCCTGCTCGATGAAATCCGCCACGCCTTTGAGCATTGCGTGGCCGATGCGCTCGCCGAGCGTCCCCGCGCGCCATGCGTCGGGAGCCTGGGGCTGCGTCTGGGCAACCGTGCGCACTTGCTGGGCATATTCGGTGAGCCGTTCGGCAGCGTCCGGACGCCGGCAGAGGATCACGTCCTCGACCCGTTCGAGCAGTTCGGGCTCTATCTCGCTGTAAACCCGCACCATCTGCGGGTTGACGATGCCCATGTCCATCCCGGCACGGATGGCGTGGTAGAGGAACGCCGAGTGCATCGCCTCGCGCACGGCGTTGTTGCCGCGGAAGGCGAACGAGAGGTTCGACACGCCGCCCGAGACCTTGGCATGGGGCAGGTTGTGCTTGATCCAGCGCGTGGCGTCGATAAAGGCTTTGGCATAGCTGTCGTGCTCGGGGATTCCCGTCGCCACGGCCAGCACGTTGGGGTCGAAGATGATGTCCTCGGCAGGGAATCCCGCATCGGTGAGCAGTTTGTAGGCGCGTGAGGCCACCTCCGTCTTACGTTCGTAGGTGTCGGCCTGTCCCCGCTCGTCGAAGAGCATCACCACGGCGGCCGCACCGTAGCGGTGTATCTCCTGTGCGCGGCGCAGGAATTCGGCCTCGCCCTCCTTGAGCGAGATGGAGTTCACGACGGCCTTGCCCTGCGTGACCTGCAACCCGGCCACGAGCACCTCCCATTTCGACGAGTCGATCATCGCCGGCACGCGGGCTATCTCGGGTTCCGACGCCATCAGGTTGAGGAACGTGCGCATGGCCTCCGCACCGTCGATCAGCCCGTCGTCCATGCAGACGTCGACGATCTGTGCCCCGGCGTCGACCTGGGCGCGGGCGACGGAGAGCGCCTCCTCGTAGTTGCCCTCGCGGATCAGCCGCGCGAATTTGGCCGAGCCTGCGACGTTGGTGCGTTCGCCGACGTTCACGAAATTGGCTTCGGGGACGATGCGCAGCGGTTCGAGGCCGCTCAGCGTCGTGACATGTTTGGGTGCCGGCACGGGGCGCGGGGCGTAGTTCCCTGCGATCTTCGCCAGCTCGAAGATATGTGCCGGCGTGGTGCCGCAGCATCCGCCGACGATGTTTACCAGCCCGCGGCGCATGTATTCGCCGACGTCGCGGGCGAACATCTCGGGTGTTTCGTCGTAGCCGCCCATGACATTGGGGAGCCCGGCGTTGGGGTGTGCCGAGATGCGGAATTCGGCCACCGCGGCCAGCCGTTCGAGGTAGGGCATCAGCTGCCGGGCGCCATAGGCGCAGTTGAAGCCGACGGAGAGGAGCCGCGCATGCGATACCGAGGCGTAGAAAGCCTCGACGGTCTGTCCCGAGAGGGTGCGGCCGCTGGCGTCGGCCAGCGTGCCCGAGACCATGACGGGGATTGCGCGTCCGAGCTGTGCGGCCAGCGTGTCGATGGCGTAGAGGGCGGCCTTGGCGTTGAGCGTGTCGAAAACGGTTTCGACCAGCAGGATATCCGCGCCGCCGTCCACGAGGCCGCGCGCCTGGTCGGTGTAGGCTTCGGCCAGCTGTGTGAAGGTCACCTCGCGGGCTGCGGGGTTCCCGACGTCGGCCGACATCGAGGCCGTGCGGTTGGTCGGGCCCATCGAGCCCGCCACGAAACGGGGTTTGAGCGGGTTGCGGGCCGTGAATTCGTCGGCTGCGCTGCGTGCCACCCCGGCCGCCGCACGCGAAATCTCATAGGCGTATGCCTCCAGCCCGTAGTCGGCCAGCGACACGGCGTTGGCGTTGAAAGAGTCGGTCTCGATGATGTCGGCGCCCGCCTGCAGGTATTTTACGTGTATTTCGCGCACCGCCCCGGGGCGTGTCACCGCCAGCAGGTCGTTGCAGCCTTTGAGCAGTACGTTCCAGTCGCGGAACCGTTCGCCGCGGTAATCCTCCTCCGTGAATCCGTACTGCTGCACCATGGTGCCGAAGCCGCCGTCGAGCAGCAGGATGCGGGATTCGAGCGCCTCGTATAACTTGTTTGCCATTTACTTTCCGATGATTTCTATTTCGAAGAGTTTGCTCCAGTTCTTGCCGGTCACGAAGATGCGCTTCCCGGCGGCATCGTATGCGATGCCGTTCAGTACGTCGGTCGTGGGCGTAACCTCCTCGTCGGGCAACAGTCCCGTGAGGTCTACGACCCCTTCGACCACGCCTGTCGCCGGGTCGATGATGACGATCTGGTCGGTCGTGTAGACGTTGGCCCACAACTTGCCGTCGATCCACTCCAGCTCGTTGAGGAAATTGATCGCCATGCCTTTGAGCGTCACCGTCGTGCGTTTCTCGCGTTTGAACGTCGCAGGGTCGAGCGTGTAGATATTGGCCGTGCCGTCCGACATGTAGAGCTTTTGCCCGTCGGTGGTCAGTCCCCAGCCTTCGCCGGGGTAGCGGAACTCCTTGATTTTCTTGCCTGTTTTCAGGTCGTAGACATAGGCTTTGTTCGATTGCCACGTGAGCTGGTACAACTTGCCGTCGAGCAGCGTGATCCCTTCGCCGAAATCCTCCTGCGGCAGCCGTGCGAACACCTCCGTGCGCCCGGTTTCGAGGTCGAGGGTCTGCACGACCGACTCGCCGTGCTCCCCGGTGCCTTCCCACAGCATGCCGTCGGCGAATTGCAGCCCCTGCGTATAACTGGTCGTCGGGTGAGGATATACCGCGCGGACGCTGTACGTGTATTCTTTCGGCGCGACAGGAGCCTCGGGGCGTTTGGCACGGGCCTGATTTCCGCCGCACGACGCGAGCAGCAGGCCGAATAACAGAACGCTTGCGAACTTTTTCATTTTCTCTTTTTGAACATCGGATGCAAAGATACGAAAAACCCGGCATATGACGAATTTTTTGCCTATCTTTGCACAAACCTTGCGTCCCTTATGAGTAAAATATTTCCCAGGTTCTTTCTGCCTTTACTCGCTGCTGCATTCATCGTGGCTTGTATCCGTATCCCGAAACAACCGCAGACGACCGATCCCGACACCACGCCGCTGACTTACCGTTTCGACGGCGGTGCCGACCTGACCGCACTGTTCACCCTTCAGGCATCTTATATCGCTGCCGACGGACGGACACAGACCGAGCAGATCGCTTCGCTGCCGTGGGCGAAAGAGGTCGGTGTGTCCGCCCCTTTCGGTGCCCGTCTCGACGTCAGGTTCCGGAAAAAGGCCGACTATCCCCGGCAGGACGTATATGCTGTCGGTTTTTCGGGCGGAATCGACTGTGCCTCCGCGAATGCGGCGATTCCCCC
>ENA-OYYU01000385-OYYU01000385.1-human-gut-metagenome-genome-assembly--contig:-NODE-385-length-17113-cov-10.576386_pt1 | contig 17113 bp, 10 predicted proteins | sample MGYA00244068_ERZ653460 | MGnify/ENA primary metagenome ERZ653460 (study PRJEB26926, sample SAMN06164914) | human gut metagenome | biome: ENVO:00009003; feature: ENVO:2100002; material: ENVO:00002003... | reverse complement strand
TGGTGCGAATGTCATCCTCTGTCAGCACATTGGGGAGCTGCTTCAAGTCCCCGACGATCACGATATTCCGCGCGCAGGAGAAGGCCAGCACGCCGGTGGCCAGATCGACCTGTGAGGCTTCATCCACGATCAAGTAATCATAGATATGATCGATGCTCAGCGTTCCTTTGATGGAATAGGTCGTGCTAAGCACCACCGGATACTCGCTGGTAAACTCTGCGGAATTCCAGCGGAAATCGTTCTTTTCAAAACGCCGTCTGTCACTTTGCCAGTGATACCGCGTCGCCAGTTCCGCCCGGAACAGCCGCAGAGACTTCTGGGTAAGCTCATCCATCTTTGCGTCAAAAGCGTAGTGTTCCAGCTTGCGGTTCAATTCCTGCTTTTCAGCCTCCAGTTCCCGCCTCTTTACGGAATAGAACTGACTTTGCAAATAGGGAATAACAAGCTCTGGAGAACGGAGGAACAATTTGAGTGCATTGCGATTGAACCGGAACATGATGGAGAGTTTTTGCAAAAGGCCTAAGCGGCTCTCATGTTCTGCGTGCTGTTCAAATTCCATCCAAAGTGCAAGAATCTTCTGCGAGGACAGTTTGTCCAGGCTCTCTGTCGGTGCGTCGCTATAAGTCGCGTAATATTCCTCGAAATAGTGCTGTTCCGGATTCAGCTGCAAAAATTCCTGCTCAATTTCCGCAATGCGGTTCTTGGCGTTGAGCATTTCGTTCAGCTCCTGGGAAAGCGCGGTCGTCTCTTGATCCAACTGCTGCCGTTCCTCTGTGGGCATCTCCCAATCACTCATATTCGGATAGGCACCAGTTTGATTCTCCAGGAACTTTTGCTTGTTGGCAAGGCTTCCGAGAAACGCAGTCAGAAAAGAGGCATTCTTCTTTTCCAGCTTTTCCGCCACATTGTGTGTTGCAGAATTATTGTTGGATACGACCGCCACGGTCTTCCCGCTCCGAACCACATTGGCAATGATATTTAGAATCGTCTGCGTTTTTCCTGTCCCCGGAGGTCCCTGAATGATGCTGATTTTGGAGGAAAGCGCCCGCTCCACCGCCAGCTTCTGACTCCGGTTCAAGCCAAACGGATAGATCACCGCCTCCGGCATCTGTGGTACTTTGACTTCCTTCTGCGGTGCAAGATAGCTTGCCAGCACGGTATCCTCGCTGACCTGCTTGATCTTATCGTACTGCATGCTTAGGATGTTGATGCCTTCCACCTCAAGGCTAATTGCCGCGGCAGTTTCTTTGAAATACTGGAATATTTCTTGATTTGTACCGTCTGTCAGGCAATTCTGCTGGAACTGCACTTCATTCCTACGAAATGAAAAATCTCTCTTTCCGTTGCGGACAATACGATAATACCCACCGAAGTCGAGAATCTCATCAATTCCGCTGATGGTTTGCCCGTTTACGGTGACAATCACCTGCGCAGGGTCGATCTTCTTTTGCAGGGGTAGGATCTCCACATTGCTGCTCTGAAAGCTGTACGACTTATTGGGCGCACTGGTATAGACGACCTCGCACTTCCCGTCATGGAACTGAAAGCTCGCGACCGAGTCCGTCTGGTCTTTTCCCTTTATGATGATTAAGTGCTTTCGTGCGTCCATAGGCATCTCCCCATCAATTCAACTCTCAACTCATAAGTTGCGAGTTATTTCATCACTCGCTCAAGAAGCGTCTGATAGCTGTCCACGACATCATAAACCACATTTCCGTTACTTATTGCTTTGAAATGTTCTCTTGCGCAATGGATTTTGGATTCCTCAATGAGCCGGAGCTGCATAGAGGACATAGAGCCTTTTGTTTCGGCAACAAAATAGATGTGTTTGACGGTACCTTCATAGAAAGCAATCGCCCAGTCTGGATTATAATGCCCCACCGGTGTTGCAATATAGAAGCTGTCCGGCAGCTTCACATAAACTGCAACATCTGCGTTCGTGTCCAGATTGGTCGCAAAATCTCGTTCGTTTGTAGAATCATACACGATATGGTCGTATAGATGTCGCTGTGCCTTCATCGCGTTCGTTCCGAGCTTGCCCTTGATGGTCGGTTCGGTAAAGATATCCGTATCGTAATGCTCGTCCAGCACATTGTAGGTGATGTGTTGAATGATTGCAGTTGCCTTTTCGTCATTGATCAAAGCGGCTGCTTTGATAATGAACTCTTCTGGATTGAATTTGAACTGCTCAAAAACGGATTTCTCAATGCCAGTCAGAATTGCAACGACTGCTTTTCGTGTCAAACCGGTTTCTCCGACCAGCTTGCCAATCAGATCATACTTCACACTGCTGTTGGCACGGATTTGCTTGCTGCTGTCATAAGTAGATGACTTTGATTTCGAGAATGCACTTCCGTCAAGGAGTGAATCCTTCGACTTGATCTCATCCATTGCGCCGGTTTCAACCTTGAAAAATATCTTTGGCACATGAAGGCTCTGGTTGAGCGATACGATGGCTTTCTTCACAAGTTCATCCGTATCAAAGTCCACCACATACACGGATTTCGGGCTGATGCGGTTCCAGAGCGCCTTGAACTCCGGCATGGCGAGCTTGTCGGGATCAACTTGCAGCTCCACATTTTTGTCACGGGCGTTCTCCGGCTGCATGGCGCGGCTATCATAGACGGAATCAAGAATATTGATTACAGAATCACGGCTATCTGCCACTTCCTCCGCGACCTGAATTGCACCATTTGCTTTATCGGCATAATATTTATCGGTCAGTACACCCTTCTTGTCGATATAGCCGTTGACAATCAAATCAAAATAAATCGCCTGCGCCGTATCGCCGTCCACGACCTGCTCGTTGCCTCTGGCATCCACAATGACCTTGCCTTTGAACAGATCAGCGGTGACAGCCAACGGTCGATCAACAATATCTTTCGCCAATTCTGTCTGCAAGCCCTTTGCGAAGCTGTCATAGCTCTCACTGGCGATGACGGTCAGAACATTGATGGACTGCACATCATTTCCAAGCACGTTGGCGTCCATACGCTCACCGTCCTGATTGACGCACAGGCGCAGACCGCGACCGACCTCTTGCCGCTTGCGAACCTCGCTGTTGCTTTGTTTCAGTGTGCAAATCTGGAATACGTTCGGGTTGTCCCAGCCTTCGCGCAGTGCGGAGTGCGAGAAAATGAAACGCACAGGGGACTTTTTCGGGTCACGATCCAGAAGCAGTTCCTTGTTCTTCATAATCAGGTCATAGGCGTCAATATCGTCAGACGTGCCCTCCTTCTTGTCGGAGAGCTTGCTGTCGGTCATTTTGCCCTTTTTGTCCACGGAGAAGTAACCGGCGTGGGTGTCATGGGCGGAAATTGCGTCCAGATAGCGGATGTAGTCCTCATCGCCGATCTCCCGCTGCATGGAGCTGAGAATGTCGTTGTACTCTTCCTCGAACATATCCGCATAGATGCCGTTGAACGGATGCCCAACCTCATCATACTGCTTGTACTTCGCAACCTCGTCGATGAAGAACAGGGACAGGACTTTGATACCCTTATGGAAAAGCTGTCGTTCCCGCTCAAGATGGGAAAGAATCGTTTCTCGAATCTGAATGCGGCGAAGCTGGTCTTCGCTGACCTTGCCGATGACGTCACCGGCAAAGATTTTGACGCCGTTCAGGAACTCCACGGAGTTATCGCGTCCATCGATAGCCTTGACCACAAAGCCAACTTTGTACTCGTCCAGATTGCCAGAATAGTCATAGAGGTTGTAACCGATACCGACCGTGGCGGTTTTCTTGCGAAGTCCCTTTGCCCCTATGCAGTCAAACTGAATGGTTGCTGTCGGGTCAGCTTTGGAAAGATTGACGCTTTCCAGATAGACAAATCCCTCGGTTGCCGTGCTGCCGGATTCCGTGATTCCCTTGACGGCGATTTTCTTGACCAGCCGCTTATTGTACGCTTCCATCGCGTCAAGGCGATAGACCATGTTATAAATGCTGTCCGCCTTATGAGTGGCGGAGTAGCGCAGCGTCAGCAGCGGATTAAACTCTTTCAGGCGTTCCTTTGTCTGCTTGCCCTCGACCGACTGCGGCTCGTCAATGATCAAAATCGGGTTTGTCTTTGCGATAATGTCGATTGGGCGGCGGGAGCGGAACTCGTCCAGCTTCATGTAAATGCGTCGCGCATCCTTACCTCTGGCGTTGAATGCCTGAGAGTTGATGATCATGACATTGATGGAGCTGTCCGACGCAAAGCGGTCAATTTCCGTAAGCTGTGCAGAGTTGTAGATGAAGAACCGGATCTTCTTACCGTATTCCTCCGCGAAATGTTCCTGCGTCACCTGAAAAGACTTATAGACGCCCTCGCGGATGGCAATGCTCGGCACGACCACGATGAACTTGCTCCAACCATAGTGCTTGTTCAGCTCATACATGGTCTTGATGTAGGTATAAGTCTTACCAACACCTGTTTCCATCTCAATGGTCAGATTGTAGCGACCTTCCAGCTTATCCGATGGCTTGATCTGATTGGTGCGCTGCACCTTTTGCAGATGTTCCAGAATCAGCTTGTCGGAAAGCTCCGGCACGATACGTTCGTTACGCCAGCCGGTGAAGTCCGTGTCATCCGTGAGCGTCTGCTGACCATAGCCCCTGTCCATCATGTAGGTAGGCGTGAGGTACGGCTGTCCGGCAAAGACGTCAACAACTGCTTTTGCCGCATCCGCCTGAAATTTTTGATGTTTGAATTGCAGCTTCAATCATCTTCACCTCCGGTTTCCTCATCGATCCACTCTTGCAGCTTCTTTTGCAGCATCTTCTTGTCCGGCAGATACAGGCTGTACTCTGATGCAAAGATATTGCTGTTCTCAGGTAAGGTCATCTGAACTACTGCGTCATTCTTTTCCTTGCAGAGCAAAATGCCGATGGTCGGATTCTCGTCAGGGAGCTTCTGGCAGCGGTCATAGTAGTTGACATACATCTGCATCTGTCCCAAGTCCTGATGGGTGAGCTTGTCGATTTTCAGATCGATCAGCACATAGCATCGGAGCAGACGGTTATAGAAGACAAGGTCAACATAGAAGTTTTCCTCGTCGTAGGTGAATCGCTTCTGACGCGCTTCAAAGAGATAGCCTTTGCCCAATTCAAGCAAAAACTTTTGCAGCTTATCAATAATTGCAGATTCAAGGTCTGTTTCGGAATACTTCGCCTGTTCTTCAAGCCCCAAAAATTCAAGAACAGTCGGCTGCTTGACAATATCCGTAGGCTTTTCGATCACGTTGCCTTCACGCGCAAGACGCATGACTTCGCCCTTGTTCCGGCTGAGTGCCAGCCGCTCGTACAGGCTCGAATTGTACTGCCGTTGCAGTGTTCGTAAGCTCCATGCAGATTTTGTCGCTTCAATTTCATAAAAGCTGCGTTCATCCGGGTTTTTGATTCGCATGAGTTGCAGATAATGCGACCATGAAAGCGTAAACGGAGCAGGCTCGTCCGAAATCCGAAACAGCGTGTCGGATTTTCCTTCAACGAATTTCCGAAACACTGCTTCGGAAATTCGATCCTGATAGTTTAGGTAAAATTTTCTTGCGTTTTCAAGAGTATCAACCGAAAATCCCTTGCCGAACTCTGTATTCAGCGCATCGGAGAGTGTCTGAATGACCTTTTTTCCGTATCCGGCGCGGTCTTTCCCAGACTGTTGCTCTTCCACGATCCAATAGCCCAGCGCATAGTACGTCATAAGCTGAACGTGATTGACCTGATTGACTGCAATTTTTCGAGCGTGCTGAATCAGTTCAATGGAGTTGCGGCACAAAGCATTCAAGTTGACTGCAAGAGTATCCGGAGTCTTTGGTATTAAGCTGTTATTGTCCATTTCCGCACCTCCTCAGATCACCCTCACGCGCTTGGAAATATCGTTTGCATCTTCCGGCATATAGAGCTTGAAAATCTCGAACACGTTGATCTTCTCCGGGCTGGATGCAAAGCCGGAATCGCGGAAGACGGCGCGGAGCGGCTTGCGTTTGGCGATTTCCTTGACCACGCTTTCGGGGATATTTGCGTCAAAACAGGCGATCAGGTCGCCATCGTTGTAGGTGTGGACGGTGCAGCCGCCCAACTGCTCGGACTTGTACGGCAGGGACAGCGGTAGGCCCCAGTCGATCAGGCAGCCGAACAGCAGGTCGAGATCGGTGCGGTCATCCTTGATGTTGGATTCCAGCCCCGCGAGCATCCCCTGATCGTAGTCATCCGGCGCATAGTAGACATCCTTCATGTTGGTATCGTCCAGTTTGAGAACGCGGAAACCGATGTCGAGGTCTTGCGTGGTCATGGGGCTTTCGGACTTGATCTTGTCCCCAGCGCGGCGGATGCGCTCCTTGCCGATTTCGCAGATATTTTTGTAGCCTGCTTTGTAGGCTTCACTTGTTTCGTCGCATTTCTCCGGAAGCTGCACCATGATGAACTTACGGTGTCCGCCGTCCTCGGCGTTGAGCTGCATAACGGCATGGGCGGTGGTGGCGGAGCCGGAAAAGAAATCCATAACAATATCATCAGCCGTAGAGGAATATTGCACAAGTGTTTTCAAAAGTGCAGTGGGCTTAGAATAGTCGAAAACGCTACTCTCGAAAAGCGACGTTAAGTTCTTTTTGGAATTGTCGTTAGAGTATTCATTCTCGACAAACTCCAATGTAGAAATTGCCTTTGTTCGCTGAATGTACTCTATGGTAAAACCAGATGCGGCTTTGGCTATTTTGCAGTTCTGGTATGTTTTGGTGTAAATTCGAGAATAACCGTCATACTTCTTGATAACGATAAACCCATTTTCATAGCCAAAATCAAATAGCTCTTTGCTCCATCTCCATGCCCAATCAGCCATATTCAAGCCGTCGATGCTGAGATGCAGTTCATCTTCCGGCATCCAGTCCGTGTGATAATAGCGACTGACCTTGAAGGCGTTGCTGCCAGACGCAGCAGCCTCCTTGTAGCCGATCCACGCCTGAGCCTTGCCGTCACAAGTCAGAATAAAGAGAATGTGGTACGGGATTTCCTTGTCGATTTGTTTTAGCACAGCTTCGTCAAGCTGCGAATCATTCAGCCGCACCTCGAACACTTCAATCTCGGTCACGGCTTCGCCCGCAGCAATATTCAGTGTAGATGCCGCCAGCTTATTTCGCCAGTACACCAGCCGGATCTGATCGACAAACACACGGCGCAAAGCAGGGGAAACATCAAGATTTTCATAGAACTTCTGCTTTGGTATTCTTTTGCCAAACTCCGTAGATGCAGGAAACCCAAGCATCGCAAGCCCTCCTTATTTCACGACTAAGAAGCAAATCAGCTCAAAATCATCCAGTCCCGAAACAGCGCTGAGCAGCGCAGATGTGCCGCCGCTCTTGAACAGGCTGTCAATATCGTTTTCTTCTTTCACGTCAATGATGGAATTGATTGCCTCGCTCAGTAGCTCAGAGATTTCACTCATGTTGCGCCCGTCATCCGTCTCGTCATTGAAAAGCCTGCAAAGCTCCGCACAAGGCTCACCCTTGCCACGGCAGAGCAGACGCATCGTGTCAAGCAATTTCTTCGGGTTCAGGTAATCGCAGACAATTTCGCCCTCTTCGCTGATGTAAACCATGTAGAAGGGGTGAATCCGGTTCCGATTGTCAATGTTCACGCTGTCATTGATATTTCTGAGGACGAAAATCACACCGGCAGGAGAATCCTTCGTCTGTCCAACAACGGTGTGCAGACCCTTTGGTGCGGTTTCAATGTCCTCGTGCTGCTTCATGTATTCGAGCAGATCAAGCCGGAACTCGTTAAGTCCCAAATCCATGATGGAAATGCCGCTTGTCATGTCCTCAATGTCCACGACTTCCTCTTGCAGCCGCTTGAGCTGTGCGCGGCGGTATTCAAGATCACCTTTTTCCTCGGCGTTGATCAGGTCATCGTCGCCGGTAGAGGTCATGACCGAAATCTTCATGCGGGTTTCCACACGGCTTTTTAGGTTGATATACTCGTCGAGGTCCATATCCGGCCAGAAGTTTACGAGCTGGATATGGTCGTTTCTGCTTCCGATACGGTCAATTCGTCCGAACCGCTGGATAATGCGCACAGGGTTCCAATGAATGTCATAGTTGATGAGGTAGTCGCAGTCCTGCAAGTTCTGACCTTCGGAAATACAGTCGGTTGCAATCAGAATATCAAGCTCATCGGTACTTCCGGGCAGGAGTACCGACTTTCCTTTGGAAACGGGTGAGAAACAGGTTAGAACCGTGTTGAGGTCTGCCCGGAGCTTTGGAATGGTAGTCTTACCGTCAACTGTGCCGGTGATCTCTGCCGTTTCCAGCCCAAAATTCTCTTTCGCAAATCTGCTGACATTTGCAAAGAGATAGTCTGCGGTATCAGAGAATGCCGTGAAAATAATGATCTTCTTATTGCCAGGATTGATTGGATGCTCGATTTTCTTCTGGATTAAACCAAATAATGTTTGCAGCTTCGTGTCATGCTCCGGCGTGATGTCGGCAATCATGAGGGACAGGAGTTCCAGATTATCTGCGTCCTTTTCCAGCTCGCGCATCCATGAAACATAGTCCATATCAGCGAGGTCAATTTTAACCTTCTTGCCGACAGAGAAGAAGTCAGTGTTCTGATCATCGTAATCAAAATCTTCTGTGTCGGAAATCTCAGTCAGATTCAGGACACAGTCCCCAGACTGATAATTTTTTATCGTCCCAATCGTATCGTCAATCAGCTTTTTAATACGGTCAATCGTCAGGCGGAAAGAAGCCACCGAGCTTTCCAGGCGCTTGAGGAGGTTGATGCTCATAAGGCGGCGAATGCCTTCTTCACGTCCTTGCTGGGTCAGGCTGTTTCCCTTGTGATGCGTCATGTCGATGTACTTTGCCAGTTTCGACGGCATGATATAATTCGACGGCGTATAGATCGTCAGGCTCAACGACATAAGCAGATTGTAAATATCGTTATAGTTGATCGCATCATTCAAATCGGTCAAGCAGGGATGTAGAGAAATCGGCGGCAGACGTTCCGGGAATTTGCCGATGTCAGAAGTATTGTAATACTTTTCGATGTGCTTTCTTGAGCGCGCAATCGTCACGCTGTCCAGCAATTCAAAGAAATCAAAATCCAGCGTCCGAAGAAGTTCGTCCGTCGTGCGTTCTTCGGCAGGGAGCTTGCTCCATGCGTTGAAGGCCTTCTGTGCCTGGCGGAAAATTTCATCAATGCTTTTGGTTGTGTCGAGCTTTTTGCTCATCTGTGAGGCATCACCCTCATAGGCAAGTGCAAGCTGATTTTTGAGATCGATAAACTTGTTGTTGACTGGCGTTGCCGAGAGCATAAGTACCTTCGTTTTTACACCGGCACGAACTACTTTATTGAGTAGTTTCAGATAACGGTTTTCCTTTGCATCCTCACCGGACACCTCACCGCCGTTACGGAAGTTGTGGCTCTCATCAATGACAACAAGGTCATAGTTGCCCCAATTCAAGCGGTCAAGATCAATTCCGTTCGACTGTCCATGCTCGCGGGAAAGATCCGTATGATAGAGGACGTCGTACCTCAACCGGTCTGCTGCAATGGGATTGTTGATATAGTTGCCCTTGTATGTATTCCAGTTCTCAGAGAGCTTTTTCGGGCAAAGGACAAGCACAGATTTGTTGCGGTTCTCATAATACTTGATCACTGCAAGCGCAGTAAATGTCTTGCCGAGACCAACGCTGTCTGCCAGAATACAGCCGTTGAATTTCTCAAGTTTGCTGATGATGGCAAGAACTGCGTCGCGCTGGAAGTTATAAAGCATCCCCCAGATTTTACTTTCCTTAAAACCCGTTGCCTCGTTAGGCAATTCGTCTTCAGATATATCATCAAGAAATTCGTTGAAAATATTATAAAGCGCAACAAAATAGATGTATTCAGGTGCGTTTTCGCGGTATGCAGCAGAAATGTTTTCAATCACAACGTCTGTAACTTCTTGTAGTCTATTTTTATCATTCCAAAGTTGTTCAAAAAGTTTGAGAAAATAATTGGCATTCTCATAGCTTTCGGTTTTCTGTACCGGATAATAAGCGTTGTTGCCGCGCTCACAGCCGAGGTCAACAGTAGTAAAACCGTTGATCGGCATATAGGTACTTTCATCGACTGTCATAAAGCCCATCATCTGCTCCTGCGTGACATTCGACTTAAAAATGGCTTTGCGCCTGATCCAGTCTGCGCATTCTTTTGCAACCGCCTTTTGTGTCAGCTCATTGCGGAGTTTTACTTCAAACTCTGTGCCATATAAACTACGTTCTCTTGAAATGCGGGGAATGTAGAATTCCCGCTGTGCTTTAGGTGTTTTTTCAGTTACAAAAGTTGGGGAGGTAAAAATGAAACGCAGCTCATCGATGCTTTCAAGCTGCTTCTTCAACTCTTGGTATGCATAAATCGAAAAGCATGCCGCAGCGATAGATAGTTTACTCCCTGTCCGAATGCTTTCTTGCAGGTCGTTCTTGACGATATGATTGATATTATCGATGATTTGCATTTACCCACCTCAATAATTAGAGCTTTGTAATGATTTAGTTCCAATATCACCAGCAAGCGCCAAAGATTACTTTTTATCCGGCACGATCTCCACAATATCCTCGATTCTACAATCCAGCGCAGCGCAAATCTTCACGAGTATCTCCGTGGTAACATGTCCGTTCCGCCCCATCTTGGTGACGGATGCTGGGCTAATACCTGCCTTTTCACACAGGTCCTTTTTCTTCATGTCCTTATCGATGAGCAGCTTCCAGAGTTTTTTATAACTCACAGACATAAATATCTCCTCCGTACCGATATACAAAAAATGCTCTGCCGCTTGGCAGAGCATTCGGTCTATTGCAGCCATACTGCCAAGGCCTATTCCAACACTTGACAGCGTTGTTTATAATGATAGCACATTTGGGCAGGAAAAGCAAGAAAATGATAAATCCGCACGAATTCCGACTCTATTCAATTTCTTTTCAAGCCGCGAAAGAAACGCTTGAACCTCCGGGCAGTCAGAGCTACAATGCCAACACCTCATAACGAGGACAAACTGATTGGAGGTCAAATGATGAATTATGAAGTAAACCCGTTTCAGGACTACGAATCGATTACCGTTGATGAGCTGAAAGATCAAGCTAACAGTTTACTGAACCTGGTAACGGAAGAACGGCGGCCGCTGCGCGTATTCATGAACAATGGCAAGGAGTTTCTGCTGTTCCCCCAGGACTTGCTCGCCCCGATCTGCGACTCTGACTTTCGCTTGATCCTGCTGTCGGCAATGCGGTATGCGATGGGCAGGAATACTTGTATGCCTGTGGTGATTTCCAATTATATTAAGCATCACATCCGGATTCTGGATGATAAGTTTCTCGTACTGGCTGCCGACGATATCCGGCGGCACCTTGAAGACTATGCAGAGCATGAACTGAATCCAAATCTTTGGCAGGGTCTTTTAGATGCACTTGAAACAGAGCAGAGAGAGCGTGCCACTCGTAAGGCGAGGAAGATTAGACCCTGCCCAGCCTGCGGGAAGCCCTTGGAGGTCATGAGCATTGCCGATAACCAGCATTCACCCGGCGGGTTCGATGTGATTGCTCACTGCCGGAACTGTCTCACCGATTACGAATGGTTCTGCGATAAGGATGGCGGTGTCTCAGATGTAAAACAGTATTTTTTTGGGTAAGGCAGTGTAAAACCGACGCTCACATGAACAAGCGCATTCTCGTATTTCAATATACTTTCCCTTAAAATGTCCCTCAAATTACGGGAATGCGATAGTTATTGAGGGAAAGCGAGTTTCACCTTTAGAGAGCAAATGCGTGATAGTATTCTTTGTCTATAGCGCTGCAACTGCTGAGCTGCCACCCTCGCAGAAACCTCTTGCATAACAGCCTCCTCAGAGTTACAATGCAGACGCCCTGAAACACAAAACGCTTCCCATCCGGCACCGGTGAATCTTCATCGGAAACCGGGCGGGAAGCGTTTTTGACCACATAGATTACCACATACGGCTCCGGAACACCCGGAAACAACGGAAATAAGAGCGTCAAAGAGTAAGTAAAACAAATAGGAAATAGCTAAAAACCGCTATAAACGAGTAGAAAAAGTGTTCTCGATAAGTTTGGGAGCAGGATGCCGCAGGTTCGAATCCTGTCACTCGGACCACCTTTTTCAGAAAACCGCCTTTTTAGGCGGTTTTCTGCGTTAAAAGTTCGATTTTTGAGGGCAATTGACCACATAACGACTGTGTTCAGAGAGGCAAAATGGCGGCTTTATCCTTGGAACGGAAGAATGCCGAAAAATGCAAAATCCCTAACCCATCCCTAACGGGAGTATTTTCAACATTTTTGTGCGCAGGTGTGACAATATCTTGAATTTTTCGGCGTTATGCACTATAATATTTCTACGGTGAGCCTTTGCGCCACCAAGGCGACCGTATGGGAGTATTCCTATGCGGTCTTTTTTGTTGTATCTATAGCATTTTGATTAAGGGAAATGCTCAATAATAGTCCGTAGATTATGGCAGAAGAATTGGAGGGGTGCATATGCCGAACAAAACATTGGTTCCCGATAAGTTGCAAGGGTATTTACTTCAGGTGAAGCATATGCTCTTTGAGCTCATTTCAGTTGATGACCGCGTTGTTAGCGTCGAGAAACTGGATGATGTGGCCGTAGAGACCGATGGAAAGGTTATTGCTGAACAAGTAAAAAGCGTTACGTCAGCTAATAATCCAATAGCTGAACGGTCTTCAGTTTTCTGGAAAACTCTCTACAACTGGTGTACTTATATCGTGGCTGGGGATCTACCTTCTGGAGCCATTATGCGCTTTGTAGTTGTTTCAAACGGTATTGTCTTCCCCGGCGGCATTCAAGCGTCCTTCATGAATGCGCACTCTGACTATGAGGCCCAAAAAGCGCTTGCCGATGCCAAAGAAGCAATTTTGGGTACAACTCAAGGTGGTTCTGCAGCCGATGTGTATGCAACCCTACCAGATTCGTATAGGGACTATATAAGATACCTCTTTGATGACAGCCGAACTAAAATCGTTTGCGATGTCATCAAGGCTATGGAAATCGAGATACACAATAACACCTATGACGAAGACCTCCTAAATCGTTTTAGCAATCAAGTAGGCATTCCTTCTGAATATGTCGATCTTCTTCTGACAGATATGCTCGGCTGGGTTACTCAAACAGTGGAATCATTTACAAAGGACAACAAACCCGCCTACATCTCTGCAGCAGATTACCGCAAAGCCTTGAACGCGCAAATCAGGGCATATAATACAAACGCCGTGCTTCGAGCAGTTTCACGAGCTCCTTCACGAATCGAACAAAGTGGCGAAGTAGAACGGCTTGACACCTACATTAGGCAATTACAGTTAGTTGAAGTGGATGATACCACTTTATACGAAGCTGCCAGCGATTTTTTACGCGCAAAAGTTGACAAAATAGAGTGGGCACAGCGTGGGATTGTTCATGCGCAGAGCTTTGAGGATTACCGTGACGCACTTTACCGTATCTGGACGAATCAAAAACAGCTTCTGGGATTGCAATACAGAACAGATCCCATCGCTTGTGGTCAAGCAGTATATTTCAAGTGCAGAGACGATTCTGCACGGCAAAAGCTACAGGGCGTTGAGGTTCCTCCATTTTTTGGTAGCGGTTCATTACAGGACTTGGCAAACGATCCTGCTGATTCGCCGAAAATTGGATGGCATCCTCAGTATATAGCGCTATTGAAAGAAGGTAGTGTATGAGTAGCCAGGATCTTGATGTAATGTATGTACAAAACCCCGCTCTTGGTACAGTTCTGCTCTGGAGATTTACTTGCGGATATTACTCTAACGAAAACCGGCCAGTCCCTTTTCCTTTGCTATTTGTGGTCTTACCAATTGTATTTCGCCAAGATTTGTGCAGCGTGATAAAGAGCACCCAAAAAGCCAGCGGTTTATCAAAGGTTTCGGAGAAACTGTTTTCAGGTAAGTTAAATGATAGCATTCATTATGTGAATAATACGGCCATACAAATGCGTGAATTAACACTTGAAGCATTTAATATAGCCGTTGAAGCGAATCTCATGTCGTTGTCAACCGAAAACGCAACAGTATCCCCTCTGACCACAGCTATTCGTAAATATGTTCCCAAAGGAGACTGCAAAATCATGCTGTCTGCCGCAGAAAAACTTGGAGCATGGTGCTCCGAACTCACACTTCTTGAAGTCGGAAAATGGCTGAAAGTGAGGTTTTAGAATGAACTTTACAATTAATTCTATAATTTTATGGCCTCGAAATACTGAACATTCCCCTCGCTGCCTGTCGTTTGATTCCGAAGCTGTCAACATTATTACTGGTGCCTCGCGCACTGGTAAATCCGCGTTAATACCAATCATTGATTATTGCCTCGGCTCCGATAAATGCACCATTCCTGTGGATATTATTCGTGATGCATGTTCATGGTTTGGAGTGCTTTTCGATATGGAAAACGAGCAAATGTTGCTTTGTCGCCGTGAACCCGGAAATAAGGGATCTACTGACGATATGTTCCTCCTTCGGGACAAGGAAATCTCAATCCCTGAACATATTGAAAAAAACGCAAATGTTACATCCATTAAGAACATGTTAAACGAGTTGTTTGGGATGTCTTTCCTTGAACTTGATCCCGATGCAGGAGTATTCCGCCCTTCATATCGCGATTTTATGGCATTCCTTTTTCAACCACAAAACATCGTTGCTAACGCCGATGTTCTGTTCTACAAAGCAGATACAATGGAACATCGCAAAAAGCTCATCGATGTTTTCCCGTATGCACTCGGAGCCGTTACCCCTGAAACGCTCGCTAAGCGCAAAGAAATCGAAAGACTATCTAAAATCTCAGAGCGATATCGGCGAGATCTTGAACAGATCAAAGTCGTTGCTGAAGGATGGAGGCAGGAAGTAGCTGGCTGGTTAACCCAAGCTCATGAGTACGGTCTAACTGATTATGTTACCAATGATACTGATGGGTTTGCTCGTCAAGTTGATGAACTTCGCATTATCTCACAAAAACGAATTGCAGATGCTTCTGTTGCTTCAACGCAAGTTGCTTATTTGTCCGAAGATATCGTGGTATTACGGCAAGAGGAACAACAAATATCCAGTGAATTGTTTGCTGCCCGCAGACGACATACTGAAATGCTTCAATTGATGCAATCAATGGGCAAATATGATCAGTCACTCCAAATCCAACTTGATCGACTCGATATATCAACTTGGATCCGTTCTAATATGATTGAGCGGAATGTACTTCCGATTTTCCAGCCCAGTCATGAAAATGTCATGGACGATGTTGATGCTTTGTGCAGTGCCATCGAACAGATTGAGCGCACTACAACAGAAATGGCTGTTGCCCCTGCAGCTTTTGAGCGAGAAATGCAAACTGTGCAAGTGCAAATTCAGGAACTAACTGACAAACTGGAGGCCATCCAAAATCGAATTCGAGTTGAATCTCAGTCGCTTGTTGCTCATCGTGAAGAAAATTACACATTGGAATCAATTTCGCGTTTTCTTGGACGCATAGATTCTGCAATAAGTACTTATGAACGTATCGGAACGGATAGTGAACTCCAAGCCAAGCTCGATGAGGTAAATGCTCGTATTGAGCAGCTCAAAAAAGAAGTAAATGAAGCTGAAATTCGACGCAAGCTTGACTATGCTCTGGGCTATATAAGCACAGAGATGGGAAAGATACTTGCTCAACTGGATGTTGAACACCCGGAAGATCCTGCAGAATTCGTTATTAAAGATTTGACCGTGCGAGTTAAGAACCAAGCAGGACGCGATGATTATCTGTGGGAAATTGGTAGCGCATCCAATTGGCTATCTTATCATATAGCGCTGATTCTTGCCCTGCACCGCTTTTTCCAAACTAAATCGAGTGTAAATATTCCAAACTTTATTGTTTTCGATCAGCCAAGCCAAGTGTACTTCCCTCGCACTCGGTACTCCCCGGACGAGGCTGAACTGCAGTTAAACGATGACGATAAGAATGCAGTTCGAAAGATATTCGAAAGTCTATCTACCTTTGTAAAAGATGCTGGGTTTGGAATCCAGATTATAGTGACCGAGCACGCGGATGATGATATATGGGGCAACATACCGGATTCTCGCATCCATCTGATTGAAAAATGGAGAAATAATGTCAAACTTGTTCCTGTAGAATGGTTAGAGTAAGCAATTACTGGTAAGCTCCATGGTTACAACACTATTTCCCTCGATGATTTGATAAGACAGCACTCTGACACACAAGCGGTATCAGAGTGCTGTTTTGTTGTTAGAAGACACCATTGGTTGCACCAATGGTGTGATTTGTGTACATGTTTACCCCACCTTCTCGAACGGGATCACCTTGCACCGGCTTTCCTCCGGCGGATCGGGAGGTTCCGGGGTGTTGGCTGCCGTGACCGATTCCATGAAGCCGCCGATTTTCTCCGCCGCGCCCCTTTGCATATCGTTGGTGATGTGCGTATAGGTGTCCAGCGTGAAGCCCGCGCTGTAGTGGCCCAGCATACTGGACAGGGTTTTCACATCCACGCCGCTGGAGATCGCCATGGTCGCAAATGTGTGTCTGAGGTCGTGGAAGCGCACGTGCTCCTCGATGCCTGCGTTTTTCAGCAGCTTCCGGTTGATCCTCGATACTGCGTCCGGACTCCAGTAGCCGCCCGTCCGGGGCGACGGGAACAGGATGGGGTTGTCCGGGTGCTGCTCGTGCTCCTGCACCAGCAGGTCGACGGCCTGCTGCGACAGCGCCACTTTGCGGACGGAGTTTTTCGTTTTCGGCTCCGTCACATCCAGTTCACCCTCCATGCGGGTGACCTGCTTGTTTACCGTCAGGATGCGCTCCTTCACATTCAAGTCCTCCCACTGGAGCGCCAGCAGTTCGCCCCGGCGCAGGCCGCTGGACAATTCCAGGTAGAACATAGGCAGGACACCGTACTTCTCCGCTTCCTGGAGGTACCTGCCGATCTTCTCCGGCGGGAGGATGGTCATCTCTTTCTTGTCCTTGGGCGGGATACGGCAGTTCTCACAGGGGTTGTACGGGATGAGCCGCTCTTTCACCGCCTGCTTCAGCGCCGCCTGCAGCACCGCATGGACACGCCGCACGAAGGTG
>ENA-OYYU01000364-OYYU01000364.1-human-gut-metagenome-genome-assembly--contig:-NODE-364-length-17768-cov-5.339186_pt1 | contig 17768 bp, 15 predicted proteins | sample MGYA00244068_ERZ653460 | MGnify/ENA primary metagenome ERZ653460 (study PRJEB26926, sample SAMN06164914) | human gut metagenome | biome: ENVO:00009003; feature: ENVO:2100002; material: ENVO:00002003... | reverse complement strand
CTACACTCGACTAGTCGTCGGCAGCGTCAGATGTGTATAAGAGACAGATTTAATTCCTACTAAAATAAATCGTAAAAAAGCAGAAAATTATATTTCATTACAAAAGAATGTATTGGAAACTCGATTTGATATTAAACCTATTGGTCGAGGTAGATATTATGGATTTGAAGTAGATGGTGATAATCTTGTATTATTAGAAGATTTTACTATTACTCATAACTGTCCTAATCTTCAAAAGGCATTAGATGTTATGATGTCTAATAGTGAATCAGGTGCAATGAGAATTGGTACTATTCGTGTATATGGTACGGGTGGTACAAAAGGTGCTAACTGGGAAGCTTTCAGTAATTGTTTTTATAATCCCGGAAAAAATGATATGCTTCCTATGGAAAATATCTGGGATGCTAATAGTAGACATGCTGTTTGTGGTTTCTTTTTTCCGCAGATATGGGATTATGAACCTTTTATAGAAGATGGTAATTCTTTACTGTTTGCTTCTTGGAAGGATGATTATGATAAGAAACGTGGTGCAGAAAAAGAGAAAGATGCTGGTGAATATAATATTTATGTAGGTCAACGTGCTAACAGTCCTAATGAGGCATTTACGAACACACAAGAGAACATTTTTCACAGTCCGGAACTTACTAATCATATTAACGCTATTAAATATGATAAGTCTAATCATTTTTATGAAGATGGTTGGTATATACTTGATGATGGACGTGTTAGATTTGTTACTAAACAGGAATGTATTGAACGAACTATATTTGGTTCCGATAGATTCCATGAATATATAACTGATGTACCTCATAATTCAAAGACTGATGTTCATGGTTGTATAAGAGAGTTTTATTCTCCTATTCCGAATGATGGTAGTCTTTATTTTATTTCTTATGACCCATATCGTGTAGATAAAAATAAAGAAGAAGTTAGTACAAAAAATTCACTTGCAAGTTTTCAAGTGTGGATGCGTACTAATAGTAAAACTCCTTACATGGGTAAACGACTTGTTGCTTCTTATTGTGGTCGTCTTGATACTATGGAAGCTGTCGATAAACTTGTTCTTTATGCTTGTTTACGTTGGAATTGTAAAGTTCTTTATGAGGCTGGTACTGGTGAACTTGTTACTAATTTCAAGAAATGGGGTTATAGAGATAAGTTACTGAAAGACCCAAGTAGTTATATTAATCGTAGTGTTGATGGCCCTCGTATTACTGGTTATGGTATTGTCATTGGTGATGGCGATATTAAGTTAGAGGGTATGCGCATGGTGCGGGATTTCTTATACGAAATTGTCGGAAAAACGTCCGACGATACACCAATATATAGATTTAATCAAATTTATGATATAAGTTTCTTATTAGAGTTGGATAGATTTATATTTGGGCGTAATGCAGACCGATTAAGTTCGGCTATCGTTGCAATGTTTGAATTTCGTAAAGATTCCCTTTTACTTGAACGAGAAGCTAACTCGAAAAGTAAAACTAATAACACTGGTCGTAAAGTTAATAGATTCCTAAAATGAGTGAACGTGATTTAAGAGCAACTCCACTTGTTATGCCTGACCAGCGTGCAAGTACTGCTACAAAACAAACGAAAGCTTGGTATATTCCTAATTGTAATTATTGGATTAATCTTGCTATTGGTCAGAATGATAAAACTGTTACGCAGAAATTTCTCGATGCTGCTAATGGTTTAGTAGACCCTAAGACTTATGAATATGTTCTTCGGAATTATATTGATAAGGTTGGTGAGAAAGCTGTCATGTATGGTGAGATACGTGATGTAGATTTTCTTACTCCTATTAAAGAACGATATATGGGAGAATTTATTAATATGTTCTCTAATTATCAAGTATTTAATAATGACCCTTCTGTAACTCTTGCTCGCAATAAAGTTCTTGCTGATAAAGTAATGGCTTATTGTAATCAAGAAATTATTAATCGTCTTAATGAAGCAGGATTTAATACTGGTCAAAAGACAATTAAGCAAGGTGAACTTAACGATATTATTGAGGAAGTTCTTAACGATTGGATTGATGATGTAACTATTACAACTCAAAAACGTCTTGAACTTATCAATACTATTGTTGAAGCGAAAGATAAGTATCAACAATGCTATTTCTATTGGTGGGCTTGTGAAGAGGTTTATACTTATCGAGAAGTTTATAAAGGTGATGTTTATCTTCAAGTAATATCTCCTCTCGAATATTATCGTATTGAAAGTGGTCAACGATATATCGAAGATGATGATGCAGGACTTCGTGTTTATCGAATGACTATTCCTCAAATTATTGATAGATTTCGTGATGAACTTACAGATGCAGAAATGAATTATCTTAAAGATATTTATACTGTATCTCCTAAATATGATGCTCCCGATGGTATAGTTCAAATCTTCAATAAAACAGATTTTGCTGAACGTAAAGCTATCTTACATACTAACGTAGAAGCGCTTCGTAGTGAAGCTCGATTATATGGTAAAGAAATTGATATTTATCATTATGTTTGGAAAACTGAAATTAAACAAGGTATTCTTAAACATCGAGATTTATTAGGAAATATCGTTGAAAGTGTTGTAGACGAGAATTATGAATTTGATGCTTCCGCTGGTGATATTGAAATTGAATGGGAATGGATAAATCAAGTTTGGGAAGGTTGGCGTATAGGTGGTTGTCATAGTGGTATTTATATTAAGCCGCGACCTATCGAAGTTCAACGTGAAAGATTTAACAATTATAGTGATTGTAAATTACCTTATAATGGTATTGTAGGTTTACATAAAGATAATCTTCGTAATCCTATTCCTTTCCGTGTTTTACCTTATCTTGCTCTTTATCGTATTTATACTTTACAACAAGAACGTGCAGTAGCTAAGTTTAAGTCTTGGCTATTATTCCCTGAAAGTATTCTCGCTGATAGTAGTGATATGACTACCGAGGAACGTCTTGCTGTTGCGAATAAAGATAGTTTCTTACCGTTTGATGATTCTGATGCACAACCTAATGCTTTACAATCTATTCGAGAAGTAGCTACGAGTGCTATTACGAATTATATTCAAATGCTTGATAATCTTAAACAAGGTTTGAAAGCAGAAGCTTGGGAAGCAGCTAATATGAATAATGCTCGCTTTGGTGATGCCAAAGATTATGCAGGTAAGGCTGTTAATGAATCGAATTATTCTCAAGCAATGACCGGAAGTGTTTGGAGTCTTGAATGTTTTAATCTCTTCCGTGAACGTGATTATGTTGCAAATATTGATTACAGTAAATTTGCTTGGATTGATGGTAAACGAGGTTCTTATGTAGACCCGACAACTAATAAAGTTGTTGTAGTTGATATTGATGGTTCTTCTGATTTCTCTGGTAATATTGGAATTTATATTCGTAATAATGCCGATGTTCAGAATAAGCTGAACATGATGAAAGAATTTGCATTTAGTGCAGGTCAGAATGACCAACTGGAAGTTGCTATTGAAGCTATTGAAAACAATAATATTACTTCTATCGCTAAGAATATTAAGAAAGCTATTCAAGCTCGTCGAGATTATGAACTTCAAATGCAACAAGTTCAACAACAAGCTCAAGCAGAAGTTGAACAAATTGTTAGTCAGCGTGAAGCAGCTAAACAAGAATTTGAAGCTCAACAAAATGCTCTCGATAGAGAACATGATGTTAATCTTGAGATTCTTAAACAAGAAGGTGAAAAAGAGATTTGGAATATGCGACTTAAAGTCGATACCAATGGAAATGGTAATATAGATAAAGATGAAGCTATGGCTGCTCAATCTGGTTATACTGTTTCTGATGTTAATAGAATAAAGTTACAAAAAGAATTAAAGCAATGATGACCGAGAATTATCGACGGCGAGCAAGAGAACCTGCAAGATAATACTACTATAATTATTGATAATATATTATATATAGTATATCTTTGTTCATGTAATAATATTCAACTATAAATAAATACTAATATGGCTGTTGAAAAAGTTGTTATACCTGATGATGAAACTCAGGAGCAAAAACAAGAACGTCTTCGTAAAGAATTAGAAGAACGTAAAGCTAAGGAAGCTAAAGAAGCTCAAGAAGCTGAAGAACGACGTAAAGCTGAAGAGGAAGCTGCTCGTAAGAAAGCTGAGGAAGAAGGTGAGAAGGGTGGTTCTACTGGTAATGGTGAAGAAGAAACTGAACCGGAACAAGTAGAAATTGATGGTACTCTTTACACACTTGATGATAACGGAAACGCCGTAGATGATAACGGTGAAATTAAGTTCACAAAAGAACAGATTGATGCAATGTCTGACGAAGGTGCTAATGAATTAGACGGTGATTATATCGAAGCTATTTCAAAAGCAAGTGGCATTGTTATTAAAGATGAGAAAGGTGAACCTGTTAAGTTTGAACCTACGATTGAGGGTTTTGCTAAACGTGAAGCTGCTGTAAAAGCTCTTGGTGAACGAGAGGGTTTTGCAAAAGGTTTTAACGAGTTTTTAGCTAACAATCCTGATATTGCAGCTCTTGTTGAATATAAGAGTAAGTTCGGTACAATCGAAGGTTATTCGGCAAATGTAGATTATAGTAAAGTTGAAATCAAAGATGATGATAACTTACTTGCTGATTTAATCTATAAAGCTGAAATTCAAAAAGGTACTTCTCCGGAACGTGCCAAACGAATTGTTGAGTTTGCAAAAGCAAATAACACTCTTAAAGATGATGCAACTGAAAGTCTTAATTGGTTGCGTAAAACTCAAGAGAGTGAAATTAAAGCAATTCGTGAACGTGAGGCCAAAGAAATGCAGGCTGAACTTGAAAAGGAAATTAAATACTTCGGTGTTTCGTATGAAGCTGACGGTACTGTCAAAGTTCATAATGCACCGGGTAGTCTTTATGATTTAATTGTTGTTAAAGGTCAGATTGGAGAATATGCTCTTCCGAAAGAAGGTCTGAGAATTAAGACAACTGATGGTGAAAAACTTGTTTCTCGTCAAGAGTTATTTGATTATTTCTCTCGTCCTGTTCAAGAGATTAATGGAATGGTTTATAGTCAAGCCCAGATTGATGAGATTAATCGTCTTTCTAATCCTGCTGAATTGGCTATGCGATTTATTATGAATCTTGATGGTGGAGTTGACCAACTGATTAAAGCTGAACTTGCTAAAAAAGAAGTTAAACGTCTTCGTTCATTAGCAAGTAAGACTGGTAAAAACAATGGTAATCCCAGAGTTCAAAAGACTGCAAAGGATGATAAAATTGTTTTACCTATTAAATAAAGCAAATGTTCTTGCCTTATAATAATAACTTAACCAAAAATCTAATTTACAATGCGTGAAATTGGAACTGTAAAATTTGACTCGAATCAATATACAGATGCTAATATGCTTCTGAATTTTGATTTGATTGACCCTGTTAAACTTAATCGTAATCTTACTTATCTTTGGGGTAAGGATAGTGACAAGTATCCTCTTCTTACTCTTACTGAGGGTCAAGGTGCTGTTACAACAAAAGTTAAGCTGAATGGTGGTGATACTCAATATACTTGGGAAATTGCTCCTCGTCAACGTGTTACTTCTCGTCTGAAAAAGCTGGTATCTGATAAAACTGCTATTCAGCCTTATGGAACTGTTGAGGTTGAAATGGAGGATAATTGGTTTATTTATCAGCACACGGCTATTGCTCCTTCTGGTATGCAATGGCGTATTCAGAATGAGGGTATTGCTACTTCGACTGGTGGATACGTTTATCGTTTTACCAATATGTCAGGTGCTCCTATCTCGGCTGATGCTGTTGCAAAAGACTTCATTAGTGGTGCTATTTGGGCATTAGGTGCTTCGACTATTCCGGGTAGCAAGTCTGACGGAAACCGCTCGAATAACCAGTCGTTTAGCAAGGCAACCAACCAGTATGGTTATTACCGTTTCTCGAAAGAGATTGCTGGTAACATGGGTAATAAGGTTGTTAATATTGCCTTTGATACTGCATCTGGTGGCGAGCGTAGTCTGTGGATGCCTTACGAAATGAAGATGTGGGAAATCATGCGACGCGAGATGCTCGAAGAGGACTTATGGTTCTCGGAGTACAACCGCGATTCGAATGGTATTATCCACTTAAAGGATGAAAAGACTGGTGAGGCAATTCCTCGTGGTGCTGGTGTTCTTGATATTCTCAAAGCTGTTGGTAATTATGAAACGTATTCCGTTCTGACACTTAATCGTTTCGACCGTATCATCACTCGTATCTTTGACAATCGTATTGATTCTACCGTTGAGGAACTTGTTCTTTATTGCGGTAAAGGTTTCGCACGAATGTTCAATGACGCTATTTACTATGATGCTCGTCTTAAGAATTACTTTGTAACTCTTGGTGATAACGAGATTAAGAGCGATGGTGAGATGATGTCTTATGGTAAGTATTTTAACCGTTATAAGATGTTTAATGGTAAGATTCTTACTGTCAAGATTGTTGATATGTTCGACCACGGTATTCGTGCTCGTCGTGACCGTGAAGCCGGTAATATGTATCAAGGTCTGCCTATTACTTCTTATAGTGCTGTATTCCTTGACCATACTATGGGTTCGAATGGTGAGCGTAATATTAAGTTTGTTTGTGAAGAGGGTCGTGAGTATAAAGTAGGTGTCTATAAAGGTATGGCTGAACTGCCTGCTTCGTGGGGACTTGCAAGTGGTACTCAACTGTCGGATACGAAGGATATTGCTTCTTATGAAGTTCTTGGTTCGCAGGGTATCAATATTGATAATCCTACTACTTCGTTCTGGCTTGATTTAGCTCTGAACTAAACACCCAATTTGAGTAGTAATAATCGAAAGGTTATTACTACTCATTAACATATAAAAGATTGAATAACTTAAAATGTTAAAAATATGATTAAAGTTAATCGTTCAGTTCGTATTGAATGGAGGAACAATCCTTCTTCTTTTGAACTTCGGAATAAAGATGCTTTCAAAACTGACTTTCTTCGTCTTGGTTCTGCTATTCGTCCTGTTAATGAATTGCTGAGCCGTAGTGAGGAAATGCGAGTTCTTCTTCCTACTGTTGTTGGTGTATCTCCTATTGATAGTTCTTGGCAAGAACGAATCACTACATACTTAAATGATTTTCTTCTTGAGATTCCTGTTCATGGCTTAGAGTTCGATACTTCTTACGTTTTAGATTTAGGTAATCCTGCTCTGAAAAGTAATATCGACGAACTTATCGGTAAACTTAAAAAAGCTGATAAGATTAAGAATGAAACTGGTTCGGAACTTGAAGCTATTGTTCTGAAACGGATTAAGGAACTTGATGAAACGGAACTTTATAAGTATGTTACTTTTGTTAATATTCCCGATTATATTAGTTGGAGATATTGCCTTTTAAGTAGCAAAGTTGCTAATAAGGTTGAAGACATTAATAAGAGCGTCAATATTCAATTTTATCTTACTTCGGATAGTGAGCGTAAAGCACTTAAAGCTGCTCGGACGAAACTTCGCACTGATGCTCTCAAGAAATATACAGAACTTATTAATAATCCGAATAGCGCACTTATCGACAATGTTGTTGTATCGACAGGTAGCGTAGGTGATTATTCAGAATTTATGGCAATGACTGCCGATGATAAGCAATCTGTTCTTCTTGAACTTATTGACAGTGACCCGCAGAAGTTTATTAGTATTGTTGATGATAAACATCTGGAGATGAAAGCTAAGATTACTATTTATCTTTGGATGAATATTATTCGACAACTTCCGAATAGTTCTATCATTGTCGATGCTTCTAATCCGGAAAATGTTATTGGTAATAATATTAATGATGCTATCTCGTATTTCTCGAATGATAACAACAAAGGTATTGTTGCCGAGTGGAATGCGAAGTATCGTAGTTTGAAAGGTTAGTCATGTATGAAACGGTAAAAGAGTTACATATCGAAATAGAGCAACGAATACAGCAGATAACATCTAATAGACATCGGAGTATTGCTCCTCAGTTTATTGATATGATGCTGAATCGAGCTGCCGTTAAATATATACAAACTAAATCAAATAGGAAAACTAATTATAAAGGCGAAGGTCTTGAAGATAGTAAAAAACGTGTAGATGATATTCAATCATTAAAACGTGAAACACCGTGGCTTAAACTTAAACGTGATAAGCAAGATGCGGATTATCCAAATAGAGCTTTCGTTATTCTTCCGGGTGATTATCTAAAACTTATTTCTTCTACTTCTCGATTAACTTATGGTAAAGCTCGACTTGTTGAGAACTTACATGAGGTTTATCCTGATGATGAAGTTAAGAATTTATATTATCATCTAATTGATTTGTCTAAAATTACCTTAACTGGTGATGAATTTAATGGACAAATTATTGTTAATGGGAATGAGATTGATATTTCAGATATTCTTTCTCTTTATGATAGTGATTCAGATAAGATTGATTTGTATGAAATTGCAGGTTTAACTTGTGATAGATTACGTCAAGCTCTTTCTAATGAATATAATGTTTATTGGGAGAATCTGATTGGTCGTTATTATAAAAATTGTATTATTATTACTTCTAATGCAAAAGATGAAATTGCATTAAAAGTTAATGATACAGACATTCCTGTTATTACTTATAATACTACTTATGATGAGTTCGTAAATATAGGAAATAAGTTTTCTGAAAATGATTTAATTGCTACCGAAAATATTCGAGCTACTCTAAATAACTTCTATGGTAATAAAAATAGACATCTTAATCCAATAAGTGAACTTGTTGATGATAGGTTGTTTGTTTATTACGGTGATGATTTTTGTGTTGATGCGGTTAAGATTTCATATATTAAGAAACCACGTCTTTTTAATATTGATATTAACCAAATGTCAGATATGGAAGTTACACCTGATTTCATAGATAGTGTAGTTAGCGATATTCTTCTTGTTCTTAAAGATGACAGTTTTAGTGCTGTTAAACAACAATCAAATTTAGAATAGAAAATGAAAAGTGTAATTGTCGCAAATGATTTTCTGACAACACTTGCTAATAATGATGTTAGCAAGCTGACTCGCGGACAAGCTGTTCTTCTTAATTCGGCTGGTAAAGTCGTTGCAGCTGCTTCGGATGTCAAGGATGATGAGATGTTGCAGTTTGTTCTTGGTCTTGGTGATGGCAAGGTTAAACGCGGCGTTTGGATTAATCCTAAGTGGTCGAAGCAACATAAGGAAAAGTATCTTGCTCCTGCTGGTAAAACGTATAAGTTTACGAATCTCGTAGCTAATCGTGGTATTGGTTATCAAGGTTTCGATGCTGAGGTTATTATCTCGTGTAAGCCTATTAATTCTTTTGGTGGTTATCCTCTGGAAGTTTACAATGCCAGCGTAACTATCAACGGAATTGATGAAGCAAGTGCAGATATTATTGCTCGTCTGAAAGTTGAGGTTAAAAAGACTTTAACTAAGATTAACGCTCGTTTTGGTGCTGATAGCATTAAGATTGATGATTTCACCGAAGAAAGTGTTACGTTTACTGGCGCCGCAGGTTTTGAGTATTATGTGACGTTTGATGGTATTCTTCGTGCTACGCTTGAAGAGGGTGACGAGAATCAAACTCCGGTTGGTACTTATGACCAAGTTGCTAAACTTGAGAAAGAAGCAGATGTTGCCGGCGTAGGTTATAATCCTAATTTCAAGGAATATGACCGTGTTTATGGTGATATTTTTACAGCTACCGAGGGTGTTATGTATGACACTTATGTAATTACTTCTCGTGCTGATTTCACACATCCCTTTAATTTACATACAGAGGGTTTACAGGTTACTCAATTTATTGCTATTGACAATACGAAAACTTCTGCAATTACTGCACTTGAAGGGGTATTGGCACTCATTAAGTAAGAAATTGATTTGTTAAAAATGTAACCACAAGGATAACTCCTAATGCTATTAATTGTGGTGTTAGGAGTTATTCTCTTAATGATGCTAATGTTATGTGACAAGTGGGCGTGCAACCTCCTGCCCCACCGGGGAGCGAGGCCGCAGGCCGAGCCATACAAGTTGCACCATTATTATTATTAATCGTCATATAATAATAAATACGATTAGTATTATGATAAAGAAAATATGGAATAAAATAACTACTTTTTTAAGTGGTTATTATTCAGAACATAAAGACGATATTATTATTGGTTTCGTCATTGCTACTGTCGTAGGTATTTTATTTAAAGCTACTGTTGCTACTTGGTTTATGAGTTTATGGATTACATTAGCTTATCAAATCATTACTTGTGGTATTCAAGCTACAAGAAAGAAAACAGTAACTGGTCTTAAAATTCATCCTATTATTATTAACTTTGTAGTTGGAGTATTTATTTCGTTATTGTTCTTGGTATGGCAGTAATTAATCTTCGAAATGTTGTAGCGCTCGGTGTACTTGAAGATGGTGTATATCCGAGTGTTTATAATGGCCAAACCGGAGAATATATTGGTACAGTAGATGGTGAAGGTGCTGGTGTTAAAACAGTTCCTACATTATATATGTACTATCGAAAGAATGGCCACCTATATTTATATAGGACAAAGGAGAGGATTGAAATAGACTTAACTAATGTAACTGCTTACGATAATAGTGCTCTATTTAAGCTAACTGAAAAATCTGATATTAGTTCTGCAAAGATTACCGAGTTTGAATCTCGAAATATTAATGTAGGACATTATGAATATAAAGTTCCGTGGGTTAAATCAACTCAACAATATCTTTATATACTTGTACCGATTGTTCGTTCTATACATACAATTACAGTACAAGGTATCATAAGTAATCAGATATTCACTCTTACTGGTATTTATGTTCATGAAGGTAAATCTTGGTGGATTTATCGGACGAATGTAAAGACCAATTTTGATTTTAATGATGCTGTTAATGAGATTCTTGATGTTCAAGTATATGTTCGTGAGCTTACAGCTGAAGACTTAAATCCTGTTGAACAACTTACAAAACTTTTATTTGAACATATTAATAATAAGTTTAATCCTCATGAGGTAACAAAAGAACAAGTTGGTCTTGGCAATGTTGATAACACTGCCGATATAGATAAACCTGTATCTCGACCTCAAAAAGAGTACATTGATGCTCTTGAAAATAGGGTTAAAGGTTGGTTCAAACAGTTGAATGTTTGGATTAACAATCATGTTGCAGAAGTTAATAAGAAGTTTCAAGATGTTTGGGCTGCTATAAACAAGAAACTTGATAAAGAAGATTACGAGAATGATAAAGATAATTTCAATGCTCATATTCGTAATTATGATAACCCTCATAGAGTTACTGCCGCACAAGTTGGTTTACCAACAGCTGCAAGTGATATTGAGAAATTAAAACAAAAAGCTCAAGAACTTCAAGGTTTGCTTATTAATAAGCAAGATAAAACTTCTGAAGAACTTGTTACTGATAACAAACGTATTGTAGATGCTATTAATGAGATTTATGGTATTGTTGTAGAACATAATAATCATGTTCGTAGCAACAGTATTAATCAAATTGAAGTTACAAGTGAGATTCCTACTACGTTTGAAGATGGTACACTTTGGATTCGTATTCCTCGAAATGAAGAAGATTATATAACAATTAAGATTGAAGCTGTTCCGGTTGATTCTACTATACGAATGATTAATTCGGAAGGTAAAGAATCAGCAGGTGTTGGCAGTGTAAGTCTTGAATGTTTGATTCAAAGTCGTTTACATTATATTGTAGAAAAAGAGAATTATATTACAAAAGATGTTTATGTCGATGTAGGTGTTGAAGATACGACAATTAATGTTGTTCTTACACCTAAGACTAAAAAGACATTAACTGTAAATGCAACTCCTGATAATGCTTTAATTGTATTTACTGGTAAACCTTCTAATGTAATTATTGCTCAAGGTACTGGTACTCTTACATATGAAACTTATGACCCGCGTGATATTTTAATTCAAGTTGGTGCAAATGGATATGAAACTTACGAGGAGCGTATTACGTTAGATGAGAATATAATTCGTGATATTACTCTTATTGCTCTACCAGTTGAACAAGGTGCTGTAAGTCTTACGGTAGTCGATAGCGAAACAAAGGCCAAAATAGCCGCATACGTCTATGATAAGGACACGGGTGGTATATTAGGTCAAGTCACAAAAGATACGCCGCTACAACTCACCGGAGATGTCAATACAAGCCGAATTTTAAGGTTTGTTTCGTCGGATTATATAGAGGTTGAACAACTGGTAACTTATGTAATTCCTACCGCAGAAGTTACTGTTGAAATGGATAAAGTTCCAGTTCAAACTGGTACTATCTATGCAACTGCTGTAAATACTGAATCTACTGCTTTAGACGGTGTTACGTTTGAGTATAAGCTCAGTACTGAAAGTAGTTGGAAACCTCTTGGTAATGATGAATCGATTACTGGTAAATCTGAAGCTGTTACTGCTCCAGTTGGAACAAGTGTTGATTTCCGAGCTTCTAAAACTGGTTATATAACTAACACTGGAACTGGTACGATTAATTCTACTGGTGAACATAGTGTTACTATTGTACTTGAAGAGTTACCGCCTGAACCCGAAGAGGTTTCTGTAACTATCAAGGCTTATGAAATTTATGATGATAATAAACTTTATTTAGCTGCTAATATTAAAGAGATATCAAGTACTGGAACTACTGTTGGTACAACCAGACCCGATGAACCTTTGGTAATCACAAAGAATAAAGATAGTGTTATAACTTATTATGCTGTACCGTTATCTTCTAATGGGTATAATATTGGTAGTGAAACAGTAGTATTTGATACTGATAAAACAGTTGAGATATTATGTCTTCGTAATAATACAGGCCTTATTAAAGTTCGTACACGGGATGCTTTAACTGGTTGCATGATTAGTGATACCATTTATGATGAAACTGGTAAAAAAATAGGTAAATGTGATTTATCAGAAGATGGTTATGTTAGTGAAGATAATCCGATTGGTTTCGAACGTAATTATAAGACTTTAGGTGATACTCGTTATGAAGCTACTGAACCTGCATTGTTTATTGCAGCTAAACCTTCTGAAGCTGTTGTCAATTATATTGATTTACATCCGAAAGAAGGTCAAGATTATATAGCTCTTAAATTTGTAGATTCTGTTACTAAAGCTCCTATTACCTCAGATATTAGTTGTTGGTTTACTTCTACTGTTAAAACTATTGTTACTGATTATCAAGGTATAGCTCATATTAGTGGTACTTATGATTCAAAGGTTGTAATTTTGGTTAGACGTAATGGTTACGTTGAATACAATCAAAGTTATGATAATCTTGCAAATCATAGTGTTACAACTATTGAATTAGTACCTGAACCAGTATTTGAAAACGATGGTATTGATTATATGCAAATCGAAGGTGACGGTACTAAACATCCTATATTTAGGGTTGGTAATGTCGAATCTAATTAACGGTTTAATGATATGAAAGAATCAGTAATTCGCAAAGTATTTTGTGCCTTAAACTGGCCTCCGAAAACTGGTGCTTTTCAAAAGTTAATTACTTTTGTAGTTGAAGGTTTAGCCACTAAGGCTGAATCTTCAACTGTTCAACAATTACAAACAAAAGTAGAAACTCTTGAAAGTACTGTTAATACATTACAAGAAACTGTTATTACTTTAAGTGGTAAAGTAAGTACATTAGAGAGTAATTATACTTCTTTGGAAAGTCGTGTAACTGCTCTTGAAACACCACAAGGTTAATATTAATCTACAACTATGGCACAACTTAATCTTCTTGAACGAGCTACGGAAGCTGTCGTAATGCTCAATGGTAATCGTCGGCAGGTTCTTGATATGTGGCTTAATGGTAAAAAAGTTTGGCCAATAGATGAACCTGTTGTAGAATTAGCTGTTGATAAAACTATTGTTATTCTAAATAAAGATAATAATTATCATGATACCATAACTGTTTTCGCAAGTGATACAGCTGAATGGGAATTTGGTAATTAGTTTGTTATTATAGTTAATCGACCAAAAAAAACAAATGGCAACTATTCCGAGTTATTTATCATGGGTTCCTAAAACTGGTACTGGAAATGCACAGATTAAGATTAATTCTGTGAATCCTTATACTGGTCGTGCAGATAGAAGCACTAAAATTCCCGGTAAGATTGTTGGAAAGTCTAACGCAGTTACAGTCACAGTTCTTGAAAAGGCTGCTGATGAATTTATTACTCCCGATGGTTTAACTATTAATGTTGCTAAAGGTGGTGAAACAATTCATGTAACTGGCAAGTCTAACTCGAAACTTCTTACGTTTACATGGAAAACTAACTTCGGTATTGCAAATGTAACATCATTTAAGGTTAATGGTAGTACAGGAGCTACGTCTGGTACTGCTATTACTGGTGACCCCGGTGCTACTGGAAAATATACTTATGATGTTACTGTTGTTGTACCGAAGAACGAAACTATTAAAGCTCGTTCTGCAACTCTTGAAATCAAGGGTGAAGGTGCGAGTGTTGTTAAAACTATTACTATTACTCAGGCTCTTGGTGACAGCTATCTGTATCTTAATTCGCAGGGTATAACTACTGCAACTGTTACTATTCCGAAGGGTGGTGGTGAGCAGACTCTGAAGGTTCTGTCTAATGACGAATGGACATTCGAACCTGCTGAATAAATTAATTAATCATTTATGAGTGTTATCACTAATAAATGGAATGACGGGAGTGGAGATTCAATTAATATTGAATCTCCCTCTTTTCAAGGAAATCAGACTGTTAAAATTTCATCACCTGTTCAAAAGGGTACTTCTAAAAGAAGTATGAAGTTTATTGGAAAGTGTAAAAAAGATTCCAATAAACAAGTTATTCTTACTGTTGAACAAGAAGCATCTACTTATACATATGATTTAACGTTAAATAGTGATAATACTGAAATTGCCGCAAAAGGTGGAACTGCAACTATTACAGCTGTACTTAAAACATATCGTAATGGTAATTTAGTTAGTACAGATAATGTTACACCAGTTCTATCGGGAAGTGCTACTGGATTTTCTATATCTGGTACTACTGTTACTGCAAGCAATCGAACTACCACAGCTGGTAACAAGAGAGCTATTGTTGTAACTGGTAAATATTCAAATACATTTGATGGTCAAACAGTATCATCAACTATTAACATTTATCAAGAAGCTAATCAGGCTTCTTATGGTGCTTTAACAGGTGGTTCTGTTTCAGCATCTGATATTCCTGCAAGTGGTGGAACATCTTCGACCAATGTTACTAATATGTCACAGACGATTAGTTATACATCTGGTTCAACTCGTGCTGGTACAGTTACCTATTCAAAAACAGATGAGATTACAGTTTCTTCTCTTGGAACCACAGTTAAGGCAAGAACTAAGGTTGGACAAGTTACTGTAACTTATACTGGTGAAGGTAGTGTAACTGCCAAGAAAACTGTTGATATTTATCAAGCTGAAAATAAAGTAACTAATAGTAATTACAATCCTCGAATTACTGCTTACGGAACTCCTACTATAAGTATTGGTAGTGGTTTGACAGCAGCTGGTGGTTCTGCGATTGTAAGTGCTTCTGTTACTAATACTGAAACTTATAATGCTTTGTATAGTTCTGGTGCTATTGGCCCGAATCAAACACGAAGCGTTGGTGGTAGTTTATCAATTTCTATGATTGCTAACGGTAATAGTAGATTCAGTTTATCTGGAAATACGATTACTCATAGTAGTATGGGAACTGCTGAAACTACTGATATTGTTACTATAAAAGCGGTGAATGCTGGTGATAGTTCTAAGTCAGCTATTGCGTCTAAACAGATAATAAACAGTAAAACTGTTAAATCTACTTCTGGTGGTATTTATGCATATGGTAATATAATAGCTGGTACAATTACGAATGCTACGATTCCTGCAAGCGGTGGTTCTGCTACTGCTAAAGCTGGAAATGGTACTCAAAGTTGGAACAAATCTGCTACTATTACTACTTATGAATATACATCTGGTGCTACAAAAGATGTTACTACTGAAGCTGCTTCAAGTGGAACTGATAATGTTGTTCCGAATGTAGCTTCTATTACTGCTACTGCTTCTTCGAAGGGTACAACTGTTTCAGCTCAAACCACTGTTAAAAGTCAAGCTGTTACATGGTCTGCTAATGGTAAATCTGCCAGTGAAACTATGTATATTTATCAAGAAGCAAATGCTGTAATAGATGATAATTACGATGAACATCTTAGTTCTTATGGTACTCCTGAAATGGTTATTATATCTAATCTAATTACTGCTGCTGGAGGTACTGCACGTGCAGCTGGAGTAGTCAGAAATACTTATACTTATTATGATTTATATACATCTGGTAGTACAGTTCCTTATACAAGAACTAAAGCTGGTGTTTATAAAATCGAAATGATTAGTAATGGTAATAATAGATTTTCTATGGATGATACGTATTTGATTACACATTCATCTATGGGAACTAATGTTACAACTGATACTGCTAAATTTAGATGTTATAATGAAAGTGATAGAACAAAATATGTAGATGATTCTATTTCTGTAAGTAATAGAATTGAATCATATAATTATGGTTCTTGGAATATTAGTATTTCTGCTAATCCTACTTCTCTTCCAGCAACCGGTGGTACTTCTACAATCACTTCGAGTTGTACTCGTTCTAAAACTCCTGTTTATACATCAGGTAGTACTGGAACAGCAACAAGTGAAAGTACAACTCCAATATTAGCTTTAACAACTAATCCGGGAGGTTTTACATTAAGTGGTAATAAATTAACAGCAGCTAATAATCCTATTGGAGCAAAAACTGCTACTGTAACTGCAAGTTATTCTGGTGCTACTTCTAAGTCAGTTAGTGTTACACAAGCAGCTGGCCCGGATGGTATTGGTTATATGCAGATTCAAGGTGATGGTGTTGACCACTATATTTTCCAAGTTGGTCGTACACCAAATACTCGTTCTAATGATGTTCAAACTTTATCAGAAGAACCTGTTGAAGTTGCAACAGAAACTAAATCTGAAAGTTTGTTTGCTAAAATTAAACGTATTGTTACTAATCTTAATTAATCAAAAGTTATGGCTTTATCTAAATCTGCTTTGAAAGCAAAATTTATCACTGGTGCTATACCAACTCAAACTGATTTTGCCAGCCTTATTGATGGTATGTTGAGTATGCCATTGGAGGGGGGAACTGGTGATACAACAATAGGTTTCGGAAATGGAGATAGTACCTATAGACTATATGTTAAATCTCTTAGATATATTTATGATTATAATCGTAGTTATTTTTTAATTGGTGCTTAGGATGATGAAATTGGAGGTAATTATCTTGTAGCAGCTATTTGTTTTCAAGATAATGCTGTTAGCGGTGCCAATTTTAATATAACTTATCATTTATTAGATAAAACAGATAGAGAGCGTTTTAAATCTGAAATTGGCGATATTAATACTGCTGATGAAATAGATTTAATTCGTAATATTAAAGGTTCTAATTGGATGTGGTTTGATATCACACAAGCTACTAATAATAATCCGTTACCTCGAACCATTCTATCAAACCTTATAACATATTGTGTTTATCCTGTATTGCAAAATGGTATGTGGTATGTTGGTTATGCTTTCGCAATGCATGTTGATATGGGTGGTTCCAATGATTTATATGTTTATCGTTGTGCTGGTAATTCTCAAACACGTTGGAATACCACCGATGAAGTCATTATAACTGATTTAAAAAACGTCGGTAAATTCTCTAAAAAATTATTATATTAAAC
>ENA-OYYU01000362-OYYU01000362.1-human-gut-metagenome-genome-assembly--contig:-NODE-362-length-17824-cov-4.471326_pt1 | contig 17824 bp, 19 predicted proteins | sample MGYA00244068_ERZ653460 | MGnify/ENA primary metagenome ERZ653460 (study PRJEB26926, sample SAMN06164914) | human gut metagenome | biome: ENVO:00009003; feature: ENVO:2100002; material: ENVO:00002003... | reverse complement strand
ATACGACACCTTCACTGCTTACTTTCAGTGAATTCGAAACTTTCCTGCATGAGTTCGGACACGCGCTGCACGCCATTCTTTCGGAGGGAGAGCACGAGTCGATCAGCGGTACGCACGTATATCAGGATTTCGTCGAGCTGCCTTCGCAGATCATGGAGAATTGGGCGACCGAGAAAGAGTTCCTCGACTTGTGGGCCGTGAATTACAAGACCGGAGAACCGATTCCTGCCGACCTGATTGCCAAGATCGTCGCCGCAGAGAACTATCAGGCGGCTTATTTCAATGTCCGCCAGTTGCTGTACGGGCTCAACGACATGGCATGGCATTCGATCGACAAGCCGTTCGAGGGCGATGTCGAACTGTTTGAACGGACGGCGATGGCTCCGGCTCAGGTACTCCCGGTTGTCGAGGGTGCTGCGATGTCGCCGGCTTTCAGCCACATTTTTGCCGGCGGATATGCTGCGGGCTATTACGGTTACAAGTGGGCCGAGGTGCTGGCGGCCGATGCCTTCTCGCTGTTCAAGGAGAAGGGTATTTTCAATCCCGAAGTGGCGGAGGCTTTCCGCCGCGAAATTCTCTCGAAGGGCGGTCACGAACATCCGATGACGCTCTATGTGAATTTCCGGGGCCACAAGCCCGAAACCAAGGCCCTGATCGAAAAGATGGGGCTCGAAAAATAGTTGTTGTCGGAATGGGTTTCCATTCTGAAAATCGAAAGGGCTGCCTATAAGGGCAGCCCTTTTCGTGTGAGTGTATAGAAGACCGGGATGATCGGAGAACGGATGTGGCATGTCGCGCGAAGCGTCCGTGCGGGGAAGAGTAGTTATTCTGACAATAAAACCACCCGTGCTACCATTGCACGGGTGGTTTATATTTTAGATCGCTGGCGGGATCAGAACTCCGAGGTGAAGTAAAATCTGATGTCCTTGAAGTTTTCCTGCGCCAGGGCCAGGGCATAGCTGGTGTCGGCCAGGAATACGTCGCGGCCATGCTTGTCGGTGGCCATGTTCGTATGTTTGCGCCGTTTGAAGTCAGCCAGTTGCTCGGCGTTGTCGCTCTCGATCCAGCAGGCTTTGTAGATGGAGATCGGCTCCCAGCGGCAGGCGGCGTTATATTCGTGTGCCAGGCGGTATTCGATCACCTCGAATTGCAGGGCGCCCACCGTGCCGATGATTTTGCGGCCGTTGAGCGACGAGGTGAAGAGCTGCGCCACGCCTTCGTCCATGAGCTGATCGATGCCTTTGGCCAGTTGCTTGAATTTCAGCGGATCGGCATTCTCGATATAACGGAACTGTTCGGGAGCGAAGGAGGGAATGCCTGTGAATTTGAGCTTTTCGCCTTCGGTGAAGGTGTCGCCGATCTTGAAGTTGCCCGTGTCGTGCAGGCCGACGATGTCGCCCGGGTAGGCGAAGTCGATGACCGATTTCTTTTCGGCCATGAAGGCCGTCGGCGAGGAGAACTTGAGCTGCTTGCCGCTGCGTACGTGCAGGTAGTTATGGTTGCGCTCGAACGTCCCGGAGCAGATTTTCAGGAAGGCGATGCGGTCGCGGTGGTTGGGATCCATGTTGGCGTGGATCTTGAACACGAAGCCGCTGAAAGCCTCTTCCTGAGGCTCGACGGTGCGCTCTTCGGCTTCGACGGCACGCGGTTGCGGGGCTATCTCTACGAAGCAGTCGAGCAGTTCCTTGACACCGAATGTGTTGAGCGCCGACCCGAAGAAAACCGGAGCCAGACGACCGCGCAGATATTCCTCTTTGTCGAACTCGGGATATACCCCCTCGATGAGCTCAAGGTCTTCGCGGAGCTGGGCGGCATCGGCCTCGCCGACTTCGGCGTCGATGCGCGGGTCGTTTATATCGCTGATCTCATGGCGTTCCGAAACTTTCTGCTTGTCGGGCTTGAAGAGGTCGAGGGTATGCTCATAGATGTTGTAGACGCCTTTGAACTTGGCGCCTATATTGATAGGCCACGAAAGCGGGCGCACGCCGATTTTCAGTTCGCTTTCGAGTTCGTCGAGAATGTCGAACGGGTTGCGCCCCTCGCGGTCGAGCTTGTTGACGAAGATAATCACCGGAGTGTTGCGCATACGGCACACTTCCATGAGTTTGCGGGTCTGCTGCTCGACACCTTTGGCCACGTCGACAACGATGATGACCGAGTCGACGGCTGTCAGCGTGCGGTAGGTGTCTTCGGCAAAGTCCTGATGGCCCGGTGTGTCGAGGATGTTTATCTTGTAGTCGCCGTAGTTGAAGCCCATTACTGAAGTGGCGACCGAGATTCCCCTTTGCTTTTCGATCTCCATCCAGTCGCTCGTTGCCGTCTTCTTGATCTTGTTGCTCTTGACGGCGCCGGCTACATGGATTGCGCCGCCGAAAAGAAGCAGTTTCTCGGTCAGAGTTGTCTTACCGGCATCGGGGTGGGAGATGATGGCGAATGTGCGTCGCCGCTTGATTTCGTCACAAAGGTTACTCATAATACTTGATAAATTGAAAGCGGCTGCAAAATTAATGAAAAACCGCTGAAAAACCGCGCCTTTGGCTGTATATCCCGCTAAAGTAGGAGTGGCGACAACCGAAATGAGTCAATATGACTGAACAAAATGTAAAGTAAGCTTGTCAATATGAAAAATATTATTTACCTTTGCCGTCAAACATTCCGATTATATGAAAAATCTCCTTTTCCCTCATCAGTTTCAGCTCGTCGGATGGATTCTGTTCATCCCGGCTCTTGTAGCCGGAGCTCTTATCTGTTTTGGAGCGCTCCCTCTGACAGGTATAGCCGAGTCTGTCGTGAACGACACAGTAATTATCAGCATAGCGCTCGGGGCGCTCTTTATCGTGTGTTCAAAAGAGCGCAACGAAGATGAGATGACGCAATCGATCAGGCTGGCGTCGCTTCTGAACTCGCTGTATGTCTATGTTATACTGCTCGTTGCCTGCACTATCGCCATAAACGGCATAGCGTTCGTCTGGTTCTCATTTATTAATCTCGGGCTGTTTCCGATTGTTTTCGTCTGCAACTTCAAGCTGGAGATGCGCCGTTACAATAAGCTGAGCGACAATGAATAACCGAATAAAGGTTGAACGCGCCGAGATGAACATAACTCAGCAGCAGCTTGCCGACGCCGTCGGTGTGAGCCGCCAGACTATTGTTGCGATCGAGAAAAAACGGTTTCTTCCGTCAACACCGCTGGCTCTGAAAATAAGTCGGTTTTTCGGCAAGCCGGTAGAGAAAATTTTTATCCTTGAAGAAAACGATTAAAATCAAAAATATGAAGAACCGGGTAAAATTCAGCGTGTATTCAATAATTATTACGGCGGCAGTCCTGATTCTCAGCGCTGTCGGCATAGTTTCGCTTGTCGGCGAAACCGACAGGCTTGTGGTTTTCTGTGTGATACTGGGGGCTGCGATTGTTTCGGGGCTCTATTATTGTCCCGTTTCTGTCGAAGCGAATCAGTCGGGCATAGTGCTTAATAGACTTATCTCGCGACCCAGGTATTTCTCATACGGCGAGATTGCGTCGGTCGACACGTGCTATCCCTCGGCCGGCGGACTGAGGCTCTGCGGTAGTGGCGGACTGTTCGGTTACTGGGGCTATTTCAGCGACATAATGATCGGGACGTACTTCGGCTATTACGGAAGCCGAAGCCATTTCTTCCTGATAGGACTCACGAGCGGCCGGCAATATGTTATCGGATGCACCGATCCCGCCGCGATAGTCAGCTATATCGAACCGCGCCTGACGAAATGAACATCTTGGGAAGTCCTTTGAACGTCTCACGACCTATATCGGAGAATGAATATATCCTTCCCTGACGTACCGGCATCAGAATAGGCGAGGGTTCAAGACCTTTGCCTATGAAGCTTTCGGCATACTCGAAATGTGCCAACTGACGGTTGTTATCCCATCGGAATGTCCCGATGGGTTGTCCGTACAGGTTTACTCTCGCGATATCTACCATTCTGATTCCTCCGTATTAGGTTGTGGGTTGGTTTTGTTGCTGCCGCTTGCTCGTTTGCGCTGCTTCTTCTTGCTTGCCTCGACAAACTCGAAGTATTCGTTGGGGCTCATCTCTTCTTCTTTAATGAGGGGAGAGAACACATCCAGTTCGCCAAGTATGCGAAGCACGCGCATCAGGGAATCGAAATAGCTTATATCGCCTTTCTCGATTCTCTTTAATGTCGTCAATGAGACTTGCGCCTGTTCTGCGAGTGATGTCTGAGTGAAGTTCTGTCGGAGTCGCAGACGCCTTATTTTTTGTCCAAGCCGACGGCGTATTTCACCGTCAGGCAACATGTATATGTTTTCTTCCATGGTTGCACTTGCGTCTATTATGCTGCAAATATAGCAATAATAGTTCAAACTACGACTATTTTGCCCTAAATGGTTACAGCATGACTAAAATTTATTGTCAATGCCTATATAGCGTTTAGTCTTATAAAAAGAGTGATTTAATCAGATTTCATTATCGGCAATAACTTTGATTGAAATATATGGTAAAGATAGTAAAACTTGCCGATAATGGCAAGTTCTATCGGTATGGCTTCGGCGGTTTGAATCGCGGCCGCGCGCATTTTGCGGGTAGCGGATTTTTTTGTAACTTTGCAGTGTATATCAGCGCATATTGCGTTGCTTGTTAAATTGTTAATAACCAACATAATAAATATGTCAGAAAGAGAAGAAGGACACGAAGAATACGGCGCGAGTTCCATTCAGGTGCTCGAAGGCCTCGAGGCTGTCAGAAAACGCCCTGCAATGTATATCGGTGACATCAGTGAGAAAGGTCTCCACCACCTTGTCTACGAAGTTGTCGACAATTCTATCGATGAGGCTCTCGCGGGATTCTGCACCCATATCGAGGTGACCATCAACAAAGACAACTCCATCACGGTTGTCGATAATGGCCGAGGTATTCCTGTTGACCTTCATGAGAAAGAGCATAAAAGCGCACTCGAAGTAGTCCTGACCGTGCTTCATGCCGGCGGTAAGTTCAATAAAGACTCCTACAAGGTGTCGGGCGGTCTCCACGGTGTCGGCGTCAGTTGCGTCAATGCCCTTTCGACCTATCTGCGTGCCGAAGTGCGCCGCGACGGCAAGCGCTATGTCCAGGAATATTCCTGCGGCAAGCCGACAACCGAGCTTCGGATAGAAGGGGAGGCCTCAGACACCGGAACATCGATAACCTTCCGCCCCGATCCGTCGATTTTCACCGTCACCGTCTACGACTATAATACTCTGGCCAACCGTCTGCGTGATCTCGCGTTCCTCAATGCCGGAATAACGCTGACCCTTACCGACCTGCGCGGCGAAGAATCCCGCAAAGAGGTATTCTACAGCAAGAACGGTCTGCGTGAGTTTGTCGAATATATCGACAAGAACAAAGAGCCGCTGATCAATGATGTTATTCATCTTCAGACCGAGCGCTCCGGCATTCCCGTGGAAGTGGCGCTGACCTACAACAGCACTTATAACGAGAATATCTATTCGTTTGTCAACAATATCAACACTATTGAGGGAGGTACTCATCTGACCGGTTTCCGCCGCGGACTGACCCAGACCCTCAAGAAGTATGCCGAAGACAACAAGCTTCTCGAAAAGGTCAAGGTCGAGATTTCGGGCGATGACTTCCGCGAGGGTCTGACGGCAGTGATCTCTGTGAAGGTCATGGAACCGCAGTTCGAAGGCCAGACAAAGACCAAGCTCGGCAACAGCGAAGTTATCGGCGCTGTCCAGACTGCCGTCAGCGAGGCTCTGCGCGACTATCTCGAAGAGAATCCGCGTCAGGCGAAAGCTATTGTCGAGAAGATCGTCGTTACCGCCCAGGCCCGCTACGCCGCCCGCAATGCCCGCGAGAAAGTGTTGCGCAAGTCGCCGCTCGTCAGCGGAGGTCTGCCCGGCAAGCTCGCCGACTGTTCGAGCCGCCATGCCGAAGACTGCGAACTCTTCATTGTCGAGGGAGATTCTGCAGGCGGAACGGCCAAGCAGGGCCGCAACCGTACGTTTCAGGCTGTTCTGCCTATCCGAGGCAAGATCCTCAACGTCGAGAAAGCCATGGAGCATAAGATCTTCGACAATCAGGAGATAACGAGCCTCTTCCGCGCTCTGCGCGTTACCGTCGGAACTCCCGACGACCCGAAGGCTGTCAACATCAACAAGCTTGCATATCACAAGATCGTAATCATGACCGATGCCGATGTCGACGGAAGTCATATCGACACTCTTCTGATGACATTCTTCTTCCGCAGAATGCGTCCCGTTATCGAGAACGGCTATCTCTATATCGCCACACCGCCTCTATATAAATGTAAGTGCGGCAAAGTCGAAGACTATTGCTGGACTGAGGCCCAGGTGCAGCAGTTTATCGAGCGCAACGGCTCGCGCACGAAGGTGCAGCGCTATAAAGGTCTGGGTGAGATGAGCGCCGAAGAGCTCCGTGACACCACCATGGATCCCGAACAGCGTCTGCTGAAGCAGGTGACGATCAGCGATGCCGCCGAGGCTGACCGCATATTCTCGATGCTTATGGGCGAAGATGTCGGCCCGCGTCGCGATTTCATCGAAGCAAACGCCAATATAGCTAACGTCGACGCCTGACAGACGCAACCATTTCCAGCCGCCGGGCCAACTTTAAGCGCCCGGCGCTGTTTTTATTACATAACCAAACAACAACCGATACTATCATGGCCAGCAAGAAACCATCAAAGACAAATCTGCGTGCCCGCGATCTCGACGCGGCTGTGCGCGACTACATATCCAGGCAGGGAAACGCCACATTCAATTATCGCCAGGTTTCATACGCCCTTGGCGCCGACACGGCAAAGTTTCAGCGCGCCATAGCCCTGTTGCTGGCCGAGATGGCTTTCGACGGCGACATCGTCGAGACTGCTCCCGGAAAATATAAGAACATAAACCGCACAACAGAGGCCACCGGCGTTTTCGTGCGCCGCAGCAACGGCAAAAACTCCGTTATAACCGACGAGGATGCCGAGGCTATCTTCGTGGCCGAGCGCAACTCGATGCACGCCCTCAACGGCGACCGTGTGCGTGTGTCTGTCGCCGCCCGTCGCCGTGGAGCCGAGCCTGAGGCTGAAGTCATCGAAATTCTCGAGAAGAAAGACCAGGTGTTTATCGGCACGCTGAAAGTCGATAAATATTTCGCTTATCTGCTGACCGACAGTAAATTTCTGGCAACTGACATTTTCATTCCGCGCAACCGGCTCAAAGGAGGCAAGACAGGCGACAAGGCCATTGTCCGCATAACCGAATGGAACGACGACGACAAAAACCCGCGTGGCGAGGTTGTCGATATTCTCGGTGTGAGCGGAGAAAATCAGGCCGAGATGCACGCAATTCTCGCCGAATTCGGCCTGCCTTACCGCTATCCGGCCTCGGTTGAGAAGGCTGCCGAAAAGATCCCCGACGACATAACCGACGAAGAGATCTCGCGTCGCGACGATATGCGCGACCGAATCACCTTCACCATCGATCCGCGTGACGCCAAAGACTTCGACGACGCTCTGTCGCTGAAGAAACTACCCAACGGAAACTATGAGGTCGGTGTCCATATCGCCGACGTCACCCACTACGTGCGCCCAGAGTCGGCTCTCGACCGCGAGGCGCAGAGCCGCGCTACGAGCGTCTATCTCGTTGACCGCGTAGTTCCGATGCTCCCCGAACGTCTTTCCAACGGAATATGCTCTCTGCGTCCCGACGAAGACAAGCTGACTTTCTCGACTATATTCGAGATGGACTCCAAAGCCCGCGTTGTCTCGGCGCGCATAGCCCGCACGGCGATACGCTCGAACCGCCGTTTCACCTATGAAGAGGCGCAGGACATCATCGAGACCGGCAGCGGCGATTATGCCGACGAGGTTCTTACGCTCGACCGCCTTGCCAAGCAGCTGCGCGCGCGCCGCTATGAGAACGGCGCCGTTGAGTTCGACCGTGCTGAGGTGCGCTTCGAGATCGACGGTGACGGCCGTCCGACAAGCGTTTATTTCAAAGAGTCGAAAGACGCCAACAAGCTTATCGAGGAATTCATGCTGCTGGCCAACCGCACTGTCGCCGAGACAATCGGCAATCCCGGCGGAAAGAAGAAACCCAAGGCCTTTGTCTATCGTGTCCATGATATGCCCGATCCGGGCAAACTTGCCGATCTTGCCACTCTGTCGCGCTCGTTCGGCTATAAGGTACGCGAAAGCGGATCGGCCCGCGACGTCAACCGCTCGATCAACAGGATGCTCGCCGAGGTCAAGGGGCGCGGTGAAGAAAACTATCTGTCGACGCTCGCCATACGCGCTATGGCCAAAGCCATCTATTCGACTGTCAACATAGGCCACTACGGTCTCGCCTTCGACTATTATACCCACTTCACTTCGCCAATACGCCGCTATCCCGACATGATGGTCCACCGCCTTCTTGAGAAATATCTCGCGGGAGGGCGTAGTGTCAATGCCGCCAAGCTCGAAGACCAGTGTAAGCATTGCAGCGACATGGAGCAGCTTGCAGCCAATGCCGAGCGTGCCTCAATAAAATACAAGCAGGTCGAGTTCATGCAGGAACGTCTCGGTCAGGACTACGACGGAATGATATCGGGCGTTACAGAGTGGGGCCTTTATGTCGAGCTCACCGAGAACCTCTGTGAAGGGCTCGTGCCTGTGCGCGATCTTGCCGACGACTATTACGATCTTGACGACAAAAATCATTGCCTGATCGGTCGCCGCAACGGAACCCGCTACCGCCTGGGCGATGCGGTGAAAGTGCGTGTGGCCCGCGCCGACCTTGAGAAGAAGCAGCTCGATTTTGTGCTTGTCGACGACTTCGGACAGCTCAAGCATGAGCGTCAGGAAAAGCCCGCTACCTTTAAGGAAGCGATGGCCACCTCAGGAAAGAGCCGCGGCGACAAGTCGCGCAAAACGCGCAAACGCGATAACCGCAGCCGCCGCAGATGAGCGTCGTTATAACTGTTGACCGCCTGCGGCTTTTCGCGCGCCACGGCGTCATGGAGCAGGAGCGGCGTGTCGGCAACGAGTTCGAAGTCACGCTGCGGATTACGTATCCCTCCGTTATCACCCGCGATTCGATCGATGCCACTCTTAACTATGCCGAGGCTGTCGGTGTCGTCAGGGAAATCATGACCGAACCGTCGCAGTTGCTCGAGCATGTCGCATGGCGCATCAGCGAAGCCCTGCGCCGCCGGTTCCCTGCCATAGAAGCCATAGAGACAACGATAGTCAAACTCCGCCCCCCGATTGAGGGAGCGGAGCTTGCCGGAGTAGGGGTGACCTACAGCTGGCCCTGAGACCGGCCGGTCATTTGCGTTCGAGATATTCGCGGTATGCCTGCGAGAGTTCGTCGGGGTCTATTCCCATTGAAGCCAGGCGCCCGAATGTGTCGGCCAGTTCATTGTCGAAGAACTCACGGCGCAGATAATTGTCGGCTAGTCCGGCGGCATTGTCGGCCACAAAGAATCCCATTCCGCGCCGTGAATAGATGATTTCGTTGCGCTCGAGAATCTCGTAGGCTTTCAGAATCGTGTGGAGATTGACGGCCATCTCAACCGACAGCTCGCGCGCCGACGGCAGTTTCTGTCCCTGCTGCCATTCTCCCGCCACGATGCGGCCGAGACACCAGTCGACAATCTGTTTGAAAATCGGTTTGTTAACTGAAAACTCCATTGCTTAAAGGCGGTATTTCTTCAATAAGCGGCCGATCCAGATAAGTTCAGCCACGAAAAGCAGTCCGATTAGAATGGCCAGATTATAGACGTTGGTGAAGATCTCTTCGAAGAATTGCATACCGTTGTGGCTGTTGTAGAGCAGAGCGATGCTCACTCCAAGGGCGATACCGATACCGAATATGGTTCCGAAAACTGTCAGTATGCTGTTGCGGACAACATGGCGCCGACTGCGTATTACCGTTATCATTACAAGCCCTGTCATCATAATGTTCGACAGTTCATCCACGAAAGCCAGCCCCCAGGTCATCCGGCTGCTGTCGGGAACCATAGTGGTGAAAATCTTGATGCTGTCGTCGAAGATGCCTATTCCGCACAGATACCATGTCATGTAGATGAGAACCGGAATGACGATGAAGCTGATAAGGAACATGGTCGTGAAGCGTGTGGCCGTTGTTGTCGGCAGCATGGCGTCGACGTCGTAGCGGCCTGTGTCACTTCTGAAAGCCAGAGGCGAAAAGATCATGACCAACATCAGAATTGTCCGCGACCCGAGGAAAGATAAATTCCAGGGGAGCAGTTTCGACAGTGCCGCGAGTGCTATCCCTGCGCCTGTGATTGCGAAGAGAGTCAGAACGGGACGTCTGTAGTATTTGATCAGCATCGAAAGGCTGCGTAGACTCAATGTGCTCATTTTTCCGCTTTGTTAAGGATTGACATTATTGATTTGGAGACATCTTTCGACATCAGCGCCGAATAGAGCAGCGAATAGTTTATGTCGGTCTGCGGTTCGCCGCTGAGGTTCTCGGTGATTGCGTTGACGGTCGCCAGATTCCATTCCGAGAAGATGGCTCCTTCGGGAATTTCTGTGCCTGACGTGAAGTTCAGCCGGCTCAGAATGTCGAAAGCCGACATCGCAGTGAGCAGATGGCCGCGGTGAAGAATGATCACGCCGTCGTAGAGTGTCTCGAGGTCGGCGATATTGTGGGTCGACACGATCATCGTCTGTCCGTCGGTGGCCGACTTGCTCATCAGCTTGCGCAGTTTCTTGCGCGCGTCGATGTCGAGGCCGTTAGTCGGCTCGTCGAGCATCGTGAGCGGGGCACGCAGTGCAAGAGTGTAGGCTGTCTGGGCGCGCTTGCGGTACCCGAGGCTGAGGCGGTCAATTCTTTCCTTGCCGGTAAGGCCGAACTCTTCGAGGTTGGCCTCGAGAAGTTCACGTGAGAACGTCGGATAATAGGGCGCATGGATAGAGGCGAACTCATTGATGGTCTGCGCCGGGAAAATCATGTCGTCTGTCAGCAGGAAGAGCCGGCTCAGAGTCGACGCCTCGTGGGCCGTTACGTTTTCTCCGTCGAGAATGACTTGGCCCGAGGTCGGGCGAAGCAGCGACGCGGCAAGACGCATCAGAGTCGTCTTGCCGGCGCCGTTCTCACCCAGCAGAAGCCAGGTGCCCTCGCCGATGCGGCAGCTGACGTCGGTCAGCGCCTCCGCATTCTTGGCTTTCGGGTAGGTATATGTCAAATCTATTAGTTCGAGCATAATGGTTATGTTTTTTTTGTTTAGTTCTGGATGATGAAGGGGTCAGTGTCTGCCCTTTTGAAAAATCGAGACATCGAAGCCGGCTACAGCGAGAGCCGACATCGTTACGAGCGCAGAGGCAATCACGGCACGGTTTCCTTTGCTGCCGCTCTTAGCCGACGAAGTGGCCGTTGCTGCGAATCCTGTGGCCAGAGCTATCGCCAATGCCACTGTTAATGCGCGTCTCGATTTTAGGAGCTTCATAATGTTTGAGTGTTATAGTGAAGTAGAACACTGCAAAGGTGCACACTTTTAAAATTCCCTCCAAATATTTTGTCAAAAAAATGAATGGAGAAGGCGAAAAACAATCTTATCGACTAATTTTTGAGATGTTTTTCGGGAGCTCGGATGCTTTAAATAAAAGTTACCGAAAAAAATGGCCAAAAATTTTGGTGGTTCAGAAAAGTTCACTACCTTTGCAACGCAATTGCGAGAGAGCATTGCTGAAACGCGAAAATAGCTCAGTTGGTAGAGCACGACCTTGCCAAGGTCGGGGTCGCGGGTTCGAGTCCCGTTTTTCGCTCAAATCATTATCGCATTTTCCTCTCAGTCCGCGTTTCGACGGTAAAAATTCGTCCGGGTGGTGAAATTGGTAGACACGCTACTTTGAGGGGGTAGTGGCCGAAAGGCTGTGTGAGTTCGAATCTCATCTCGGACACCAACGAGGGTTGCAGAATTTCTGCGACCCTCATTTTTTTGTGCCCCCGCGGACTATCAGGGGCGCGACCACCTATTCTGATATGTTGCCCGACTGCTATGATGTCGCTCTTGCGTTTACCGAATGTTTATAGAAAAAGAAAAGAGCATCAGAAAACTGATGCTCTAAACTCTGGAGGGGTGAACAGAGGGTCTCGAACCCTCGACCTTCGGAACCACAATCCGACGCTCTAACCAACTGAGCTATGCTCACCATATTGGCTTTTGACGCTGCAAAGGTACGACAAAGTTCTCACCTGACAAAATCTTTTCGCGATTTTTCTCGAAAATTCTTTCTTGATCATAGCCGAAGAAGTTGTAGACGCGCTCACGGTTTTCCGAATACCTCGATTTCGGAGATGCAGACGTCATTCCATTTATCGCCGGGATAAAAGTCTTCGATGATTAGGTTATAATAATCGTATTGTCCTGTTTTTCGCAATGTAATAGTCTGGGGTTCTGCGGTGTCGGAAAGCGTTCCCGAATAAAGATTGTCGGCTAAATTCGAGCCTTCGGTGCATCCCATTATCGTTATGTTCTTTACTCGCGCATTAGTTATACCTGGACTATATCAGGGCAATATTGGGTAAAAAACAATGACGACTCAGTTAGATGCGCATGAGCTTGACTCATTTTTATAAGAGACTTTATGATCTGTTAATTCATTGATGTGATCAATGAATTTCTCGCCAGTTGTCACATAGTCGGGCACTGACAAGCCTAACTTTCGGATTTTAGGAAGTCGAGCCTGTATTTCATTATTCATGGTTTCTGCCTTTGAATAATTATAGGGATCAGAGTATATGGGATAAAGAATATCTACAAGCATAGTGAGAGCAGCTTTTTGAGCTTGCTCTTTTTCACCAATGGCGACAAGGTATGTCAGTTTTGGATTGGCATGAGTAAGGTGCTGTCGAATTTGTTCAACGTTGGTGGTTAATTTCCACCAGCGTACTAATATCACAATAGAGAGGATAATGTAAGCAATCATTACAATTAGAGTAAAGATTGCGAACCCAGATATTTCATTCTCACGGCTCGAATAGCCATAGTCGCCGTAATAGGCAAATGCGCTGATCGCTGGAATTAAAGCGCAAAGGACAACTGCGAATTTCTTCATTATATAATATCAATATTATGATTTTGAAATGAAAGCACTTTTGAACGAAGACATATCCATATGATAGACAAAACAATTAATGTCAAGGTTATAATTGTATTTGTTGAATTTAAGATGTCTACGATATTTTGCAGGGAGTCAGTTTGTTCAAAAGAATAGTCAGATATATTCTGATACATGGGGACTAATTGGGCCCATATCATATCGCCTATTGTTGAAACGACAACTGATAAAGTAGTAACTAATTTAATCGGTAGCCACAATTTATTTAACCCCCATACTAATAGAAGAAGTCCTGGAGAATATAGTAAAAGGGAGTTTATGTATTCCGATATACCCGGAATATATAATAAAGTACTGCCGTTTATATTATAAGCTAATCTATTGGAAATGTAGATTATCATCAAGACAGAATATAAAACCGCTCCAATTTTGGAAACAATAGCTGCTTGAGACTGCTTATTAAAGGCTACGAATATTACTGCAAAGGCTTGAATGATTTGAGATAATAGGAACCACCAATCACGTATTTTATAGAAAATAGAGTCGGACATAAGAGGAATACGGGCGACTGACAGATTAATGAAGAAGACCGTAAAAAGAACAATAAGTCCCAACCCGATCGTTTTTTTGTAATTTGTAATTTCCATGAGGCTGATGTTTAGATCGCAAATTTGCGAAAATAAATTCTAAATTACAAGCTATTTTATAGCTAATTACATGTATTTGTGAAAAACACGAGTTTCCGTGCCCTCAGCTTTTCCAAATGGATCACAGGTTTGTGTTATTCCTCCGAAAGAGTCTGTTTTGTTGCCGATTTTAGTTGAGATATTGCATAATCTGAAATTTGGGTCTATCTTGGGTCAGCGGATTTTTCCGGTGGGCGGACATTGTGTCAGGAATAGGGTGCTATCTTTGCAGAATGAAACCGACCCAACATCTCTGCGCCATCCTTCCGGATGTTCTGATCGACAATTTCGAAGTCGACCATTTTGAGAAAACCGACACCCGTTTCGACATCTGGCTTGACGAGAAAAAAGTCCAGATGCGGGAAGACAAGAACAACACTTCAGTAATTTCATACGGATTCGGGGACTATCATACGATATAGGATTTCCCGATACGTGGCCGTGCCGTGCGCAAGCGCAAATGGCTTGATATGGAGAATTGGGCTTATTGGGCTTATAGGGCTTATGGGGCGCTGGAAACGGCGGAAGCCCCGCGGTGGGCGGGGCTTCCGAAGTGGGGTATGGGTGGCGCCGGTCAGGCGTTCTTCACTTTGTCGACAACAGCTTTGAAGGCTGCGGGGTTGTTGAGGGCGAGGTCGGCGAGAACTTTGCGGTTGATCTCGATGCCCGACTTGTGGATGAGGCCCATGAGTTTGCTGTAGCTGAGGTTTTCCTGACGGGCGGCGGCGTTGATACGCTGGATCCAGAGGGCGCGGAAGTTGCGCTTCTTGTCCTTACGGTCGCGGTAGGCGTAGGTGAGACCTTTTTCCCAGGTGTTCTTGGCGACGGTCCACACGTTGCGGCGGCAACCGAAATAGCCGCGGGTGAGTTTCAGGATTTTCTTACGTTTTGCGCGTGATGCTACGTGGTTTACTGATCTTGGCATTGTTGTTTGTTTTTGTGGGCGCCAGCGGAAGCGTCAGTTGTGGCTTCACTCGGGAGCTGAGGGCCCGGTTAATGTTTTGTCGTAAATCTTTAGAAATCGAGAGTGGTTACGATTTGAGCGAGAGGAGCTCTTTAACCTGCTTAACGTTGCTCTTGTCGACGATGGCGAAGTGGTCGAGGTTGCGTTTCTGCTTCTTGGTCTTCTTCGTCAGGATGTGGCTGTGATAAGCGTGTTTTCTCTTGATTTTTCCTGTACCGGTAAGGGCGAACCTCTTTTTGGCACCGGTATTAGTCTTAATCTTGGGCATTGTTTGTTTTTTGTTATTTAGATTTTACGATATTTGGCTGTGGCCTTCGCGAGGCTCACTGCTGTTTCTTTTTGGGTGAGATCATCATGATCATTCTCTTTCCTTCGAGCTGGGGCATCTGCTCTACTTTGCCGTATTCCTCGAGATCCTGGGCAAAGCGCAACAGCAGAACTTCGCCCTGTTCCTTGAAGAGGATGGAGCGGCCTTTGAAGAAGACGTAGCTCTTCACTTTCGAGCCTTCCTGAAGGAATCCGATGGCATGTTTGAGCTTGAAGTTGTAGTCGTGGTCGTCGGTCTGTGGGCCGAATCGAATCTCCTTGACTACTACTTTCGTTGCCTTGGCTTTCTGCTCTTTGAGGCGTTTCTTCTGAAGGTAGAGGAATTTCTGATAGTCGAGAATTTTGCACACGGGGGGCTCGGCGGTCGGGGAGATCTCGATGAGGTCGAGCTCGAGGTCGTGGGCTATCTGCAGGGCTTGCTGAATGGGATAGATTCCCGGAGTCACGTTGTCGCCGACAAGGCGCACTTCGCGGGCCCGGATGCGTTCGTTGGTTGCATAGGGGTCTTTGGCGGCGTTGTCTTGCGGGCCGCGGCCGACGTTACGGCGTCCGGGAGCGGGCTGCGGACGGCGCGTGACGGGATGGAATGGCTTCTTCTGCATTCAGTTAAGCGTTGGGTTGTTGGGTCATTTCAGCGACCTCTTGGTTTATTTTTGCCGCAAAGGTAGCAATTTTCATCGAACCTTGGTCACCTTCGCCCTGTTTTCTTACAGAAACTTCGCCGTTTTCCTGCTCTTTTTCTCCAACGATGAGCAGATAGGGGAGTCGTTTGAGCTCGTTGTCGCGTATTTTGCGGCCTATCTTCTCGTTGCGGTCGTCGATCTCGGCGCGCACTCCGGCGGCGTCGAGCTGCTTGGCGACTTCGCGGGCGTAGTCGTTGAATTTCTCGCTGATGGGCAGGATTATTGCCTGAGTCGGGGCGAGCCATAGCGGGAAGCGGCCGGCGGTGTGTTCGAGCAGAACGGCGACGAAGCGCTCCATCGAGCCGAAGGGAGCGCGGTGGATCATTACCGGACGGTGTTTCTGGTTGTCGGCGCCGGTATATTCGAGTTCGAAGCGCTCGGGCAGGTTGTAGTCGACCTGAATTGTGCCGAGCTGCCAGCGGCGGCCGATGGCGTCGCGGACCATGAAGTCGAGCTTCGGGCCGTAGAAGGCGGCTTCGCCGAGTTCGGTGCGGGCGTTGAGGCCTTTCTCGCGGCAGGCGTCGATGATGGCCTGCTCGGCGAGCGCCCAGTTTTCGTCGCTTCCGATATATTTCTCTTTGTGCTTGGGGTCGCGCAGGGAGATCTGTGCCTCGTAGTTGTCGAAGTTAAGGGCGCGGAAGATGTAGAGGATGATGTCCATTACTTTCAGGAATTCATCCTTGATCTGATCGGGGGCGCAGAAGATGTGGGCGTCGTCCTGCGTGAAGCCGCGCACTCGGGTCAGTCCGTGGAGCTCGCCGCTCTGCTCGTAGCGGTAGACGGTGCCGAATTCGGCAAGACGCATCGGCAGCTCGCGGTAGGAGCGCGGATATGAGCGGAAGATCTCGCAGTGGTGGGGGCAGTTCATCGGCTTGAGCAGGTATTCTTCGCCTTCTTCGGGGGTGTGGATCGGCTGGAACGAATCTTTGCCGTATTTTGCATAGTGGCCCGAGGTGACGTAGAGAGCCTTGTTGCCGATATGCGGGGTGATTACCTGAAGATAGCCATACTGCTTCTGTATCTTGCGGAGGAACTGCTCGAGGCGGTCGCGCAGGGCGGCTCCTTTCGGCAGCCAGAGCGGCAGGCCGGCACCTACACGCTGGCTGAAGGCGAAGAGTTCCATCTCTTTGCCGAGCTTGCGGTGGTCGCGCTTCTTCGCTTCTTCGAGCAGGGCAAGCGCCGCTTCGCTGCTTTCAAACACCGACTTGTCGACGGCGGAGGTGTAGCCTATTTCCAGCATATTGCTCATGGCGATTTCAGGCTCGTTGAGGAAAGCGATGAAATAGTTTGCCGCTTCCTTGTTTTTTGCGTTTTTGGGAATCACCCAGCCGTCAAACCATACGTTGCCGCCTACTTCGGGCACGAAATAGTCAAGCGCGGGAGCGGAGGAGGAGGCTTCGGCTTCTTCGATTGCGTAAAGCGCGTCGCCGCTCCAAGCGAGGTCGACGAGACCTTTTTCGGAAATCATTTCCTGTTTTCCGAAGTCCACCTCATAGCCTTTGAGCACGTCCTTTTGCCTGACGAGCAGCTCCTCGACGGCATCCAGCATGGCGTCGTCGTTTGTGTTTATCAGCTCCTGAACGGATTTGTTTTTGTGCGCGTCGGGAAGCAGATTGTATTCCTTGAGATACATGACGGCGGCGCAATAGGAGTCGCGTATGCTGTCCTTCATGAATATTTTGCCGTTGAGAGCTTCGTTTCCGTTTTCGTTCCAGAGCAGTCCCCAGCCCTTTGCGAGGTCGGCTTCCGTCACTACGTCGGCGTTGTAGAGTCTGCCGAGCGTTCCCCACATATACGGTACGAAATAATCCGTGATGTCAACGGTTTCCCCGCCGTCGGTGGTAAAGGTGCCGAAAACTTCTCTCACCGCTTCGTATATGGCGGAGTTTACGTTGGAAATGGTGGAAACCTTGGTTTTGTCGATTTTTTCCAGCAAATCGTGTTGCAGCAGCTTTTCGATTGCGTATTCGCTGGGCGCGATTACGTCAACCACGGCGTCGCCGTTTATTATGTTGGTGAGCATTGTTTCGTTGGTGTCGAAAGTGGAATAGTTGACCTTGACGCTTTTTCCCGTCTTGACCTTGTCA
>ENA-OYYU01000328-OYYU01000328.1-human-gut-metagenome-genome-assembly--contig:-NODE-328-length-18938-cov-4.211301_pt1 | contig 18938 bp, 15 predicted proteins | sample MGYA00244068_ERZ653460 | MGnify/ENA primary metagenome ERZ653460 (study PRJEB26926, sample SAMN06164914) | human gut metagenome | biome: ENVO:00009003; feature: ENVO:2100002; material: ENVO:00002003... | reverse complement strand
CGTCGGCAGCGTCAGATGTGTATAAGAGACAGGTACTATTGCAGAACATTTCAGCTTATAATAACAGAACGATAGATATGAAAAATAATAAATCAGCTTCTTTATTTGAAAAAGAGCAAGTTTTAACGAGCTTAAAACAATCATTCGTTAAATTGAATCCTCGAATCATGGTGAAAAACCCCATCATGTTCACGGTAGAAGTTTGTACAGCCATTATGTTCCTTGTGATGATTTATTCCATCTTTGACAACGCTCAAGGTTCATTCGTGTACAATGCATGGGTTTTTGTTATCTTGTTTATCACACTATTATTCGCCAACTTCGCCGAAGCTATCGCTGAGGCCCGAGGCAAAGCACAGGCTGATAGTTTGAGAAAAACCCGCGAAGAAACTCCGGCAAAACTACTTGTCAATGGACAAATAAAAACGACAAGTAGCTCTCAACTGAAAAAAGGTGATGTATTTATCTGTGAAGCAGGTGATACCATACCAGCCGATGGTGAAATCATAAACGGATTGGCTTCTATCGACGAAAGTGCGATTACCGGAGAAAGTGCTCCTGTAATTCGAGAAGCCGGTGGTGACAAAAGTTCAGTGACCGGTGGAACAAAAGTCCTTTCGGATCGCATCGAAGTGCTTGTCACACAACAACCGGGAGAAAGTTTCTTGGACAAAATGATTGCTCTCGTCGAAGGCGCTTCCAGACAAAAAACTCCTAACGAAATTGCGCTGACAATCCTTTTAGCCGGCTTCACATTGGTATTCCTAATCGTATGTGTAACCCTTAAACCGTTTGCCGACTATACAGGAACTGTTATTACAATAGCATCTTTCTTATCGTTGTTTGTCTGCCTTATCCCGACGACAATCGGAGGTTTGCTTTCAGCTATCGGTATAGCAGGAATGGATAGAGCTCTGAGAGCAAATGTAATTACCAAATCGGGAAAAGCAGTAGAAACTGCCGGAGATATCGATACTCTCCTTTTGGATAAAACAGGAACTATTACAATCGGAAACCGTAAAGCTACCCATTTCTATCCCGCCAACGGTTTGGAAAATCATGCTTTTGCCGAAATTTGTATGATGTCGTCTCTATCCGATGAAACACCCGAAGGTAAATCTATCGTAGAACTGGCTCGTGAATCGGGTTTAAGAGTACACAACTTGAATACAACCGGTAGCAAGCTTATCAAATTCAGTGCCGAAACAAAATGTTCCGGTGTAGATTTAGCAGACGGTACTCGGATTAGAAAAGGGGCAGCAGAAGCTATTCGAAAAATTGCTCAAAACGCAAGCTACGAAATTCCACAAGATTTGGAAAATCGTATCACAGAGATTTCAAAAAATGGGGGAACCCCTCTTGTAGTTAGCGTCAATGAAAAACCTGCCGGTGTCATAGAATTACAAGATGTTATCAAACCGGGAATACAGGAACGGTTCGAACGGTTGCGTAAAATGGGAGTTAAAACAGTCATGGTTACCGGGGATAATCCATTAACGGCCAAATACATTGCAGAAAAAGCCGGTGTAGATGACTTCATCGCAGAAGCCAAACCCGAAGACAAAATGAACTACATCAAGAAAGAACAAAGTGCCGGTAAACTGGTAGCCATGATGGGCGACGGAACCAACGATGCTCCTGCTTTGGCCCAAGCGAATGTTGGTGTAGCTATGAATAGTGGAACTCAAGCAGCCAAAGAAGCTGGAAACATGGTAGACTTGGACAACGATCCGACGAAATTAATCGAAATTGTAGAAATCGGGAAACAATTATTAATGACTCGCGGAACCCTTACCACATTCTCCATCGCCAATGATGTCGCAAAATACTTTGCCATTATTCCGGCTCTATTCATGATAGCCGTACCAGAATTAGCTTCACTGAACATTATGGGATTACATAGCCCCGAAAGTGCTATTCTATCGGCCATTATTTTCAATGCAATCATTATTCCCATATTGATTCCATTGGCTTTAAGAGGTGTTCAATACAAGCCTATCGGAGCTTCGGCTTTACTCCGCCGCAACCTGCTCATTTACGGATTAGGTGGTATAATAGCTCCATTCGTCGGCATTAAACTCATAGATTTAGTAATAGGATTATTCTTTTAATAAAAGCAACAATGAAAAATTTCATAAAATCAATCAGGCTAACATTAGTTTTCTGCCTTTTCTTCTCAGTATTTTATATACTGATATTATGGATATTCGCCCAATTCGCAGGGCCAAACTCTGGAAACGCCGAGGTTGCGACCTTAGATGGGAAAGTAGTGGGTGCAGCCAATGTAGGGCAAGTCTTCACCGAAGACATCTATTTCTGGGGCCGTCCCTCTTGTGCCGGAGATGGATATGATGCCAGTAGTTCTGCCGGTAGCAACAAAGGACCTACGAACGAAGAATACTTGGCAGAAGTAGAAACTCGTATCGACACCTTCTTGGTACACCACCCTTATTTGGAACGTAAAGATGTACCGGCAGAAATGGTCACAGCCAGTGGTTCTGGTCTCGACCCTGACATCACGCCAGAAAGTGCATACGTACAAGTAAAGCGTGTTGCCGCAGCCAGAAATATGGACGAAACTACCGTAAAAGAAATAGTAGACCAAACAATTGAAAAACCATTTTTAGGATTATTCGGAACAGAGAAAGTAAACGTATTAAAATTGAACATTAATTTAGAAAATTATGAAAACAAATAAAAACATTTCAGCAATAGCTACCATGAAAAAGAAACAATTAATCGATAAAGAAGGCGCTAGCCTTATCAGAGCATTGATAATCATTTCGATTATAGGACTCCTTGCCATGTTTACCAATAAAGCATCTGCTCAAGTACGATTCAATGTACAAGGAGATTTAGTTAGCTCCTATGTGTGGAGAGGTATGTATCAAACAGGTGCCAGTATTCAACCGACGTTGAGTTTCAGTGTTGAAAACCTATCGTTGACGGCATGGGGATCCACCGACTTCGATGGTTACCGGAATGGTAATATTCCCTCTGCGAATAAAGAACTTGACTTGACTCTGGCTTATACCTTCCCCAAATTGGGACTAACAGTTTCAGTTGCCGATATGTGGTGGGCCGGACAGGGAGCTGGAAAATATTTCGATTTCAATAACAAGACGACAGCTCATCATTTCGAAGCAAGTCTTGCTTATGTACTTCCGGTAGAAAAATTTCCTCTTTCGATCGCATGGTACACCATGTTTGCCGGTATGGATAAAAATGAAAAAGGCGATAAAAACAACTACTCGTCTTATGTAGAACTCAATTATCCGTTCAGTGTAAAATCGGTCGATCTCAATGTAACATGTGGTATAGTACCTTATAAAGCACCTCAATACTATACCAACGGATTTGCCGTTACTAATGTAGCATTGAAAGGAAGCTACGCAATTAAAATCACAGATTCGTTCTCCCTTCCGATATTTTCACAAGTAATATGGAACCCTCGTATGGAAGATGCTCATATCGTATTCGGAATCACTCTTAAACCATAACAGGGAGAATGGATATAATTGAAAACGAAAAAAATGTACAATATTTTCTCGACTTGATAAAAAAATCGAGGAGAGGTAAGTTTAAACTCTACATCGGCATGATTGCCGGTGTAGGGAAATCTTATAGAATGCTACAAGAAGCCCACGAACTCTTAGAAAACGGCGTAGATGTGAAAGTGGGTTTCATAGAGACACACGGACGTACCGGTACAGAAGCTATCCTACAAGGGATTCCCGTTATCCCAAGAAAAAAAATTTTCTACAAAGGGAAAGAATTGGAAGAGATGGATTTGGATGCTATCCTTCAAATGCGTCCCGAATTGGTTATTGTTGATGAATTGGCTCATACCAACGTCGAAGGTAGTCGGAATGAAAAGCGATGGCAAGACGTCATGGAGTTACTCGATGCCGGTATCAACGTCATATCGGCAGTAAATATCCAACATATCGAAAGCCTGAACGAAGAGGTGCAGGAAATATCAGGAATCGAAGTTCGAGAACGAATTCCCGATCGTGTTTTGGAAGAGGCCGATGAAGTCGTAAATATAGACCTCACAGCAGAAGAATTGATCGAACGGTTAAAAGCCGGGAAAATATATAGGCCGGAAAAAATAGAATTGGCATTGAATAATTTTTTCAAGGCCGAGAATATTTTACAACTACGAGAACTCGCACTCAAAGAAGTTGCTTTACGGGTCGAAAAAAAAGTAGAAAACGAACTCCCCTTAGATACATCTCACGTACGTCATGAAAAATTCATGGCGTGCATCAGTTCCCACGAAAAAACGCCCCGCAAAATCATTCGACGCTGCGCTCGATTGGCTACACGATATAACACAAAATTTTTCGTACTATATGTACAAACACCCAAAGAGGATCCCGATCGCATCTCGCTGGCAGATCAGCGACATCTGTTAAACCATTTCAAATTAGCCACTGAATTAGGTGGAGAAGTCATACAGGTACATTCCCCGCACATTCTCGAAAGCATTATAAAGGTCGCAATCGAAAAACAAATTACAACAATATGTACAGGAATTCCAGCACTGAAATTGCCCCAAACCATATTTACGGTGTCCAAATATAAAAATTTCATGAAATCTTTATCCGAGAACAATATAGATTTAATTATCTTAGCCTAATAAAAATACCCGTCATGAATATAAAAACAAAGTTGCTTTTAAGTATAGGGTTACTGACCGGAATGATTATTCTGCTGGTCTCCTTATCAGTTATCTATTTACAGATGCTGACGGCTGCCGAACCAGACAGCCCGATAGCTTCGACAGGCTTAAAACAAGCCGTTGTATGGGTGGCAATTATCGGAGGCATCTGCATAGTCTGCGGTATCACATTAGCTATCTGGCTTCCTCAATCGATAAATAGACCTATCAAGGAGCTAACCGACGGTATCCTCGAAATAGCGAATCGCAACTATGAAAAAAGGCTGAATATATCGGATAAAAACGAAGAATTTAAAAATGTGGTCGATAGTTTCAATAGAATGGCTCAACATTTGGCTGAATACAGATCTACCACCCTATCGACACTACTGGCACATAAAAAATTTCTCGAAGCAATTATCAATAGCATCAGCGATCCCATAATAGGATTAGATCCAGACCGCAAAATACTTTTCATAAATAGTGAAGCTCTGAACATACTGAATCTGAAAAAAGAAAACACAATCTTCAAATCGGCCGAAGAGATTTCTTTGAAGAATGATTTATTAAGGAAATTAATACGAGAATTGGTTTCTCCCAATCCTCAGAAAGAGCCTATCAAAATATATGCCGACAATAAAGAAAGTTACTTCAAAGCCTCCTATATAGAAATAGACAACACGAATCACGACAGTGAAGAACCCGAAAAACTGGGGCACGTAATTATATTGAAAAACATCACGGAGTTTAAAGAGCTGGATTCTGCGAAAACAACATTTATCTCGACGATATCTCATGAATTGAAGACTCCCATATCAGCCATTATGATGAGTCTGCAATTATTGGAAGACAGACGTATCGGGTCTCTTAACAAAGAACAAGAACAACTCTCCCAAAGTATTAAGGAAAACGGAGAACGGTTGCTCAATATCACCGGAGAATTGCTGAACATGACCCAAGTAGACGCCGGAAAACTACAACTGATGCCCAAGATAACCCGGCCCATAGAATTGATCGAATATGCGATCAAGGCCAATCAGGTACAAGCCGACAAATTCAACATACACATCGAAGTCGATTATGACGAAAATACAAAGAAACTATTCGTCGACAGCGAAAAAATAGCATGGGTACTTACCAATCTTGTAAGCAATGCCATACGTTATTCCAAAGAAAACGGTCGCGTCATTATCGGCACTCACCAAGACGGCAATATGGTCGAAATCTATGTACAAGACTTTGGGAAGGGAATCGACCCTCGCTATCATCAAAGCATATTCGACCGTTATTTCCGAGTGCCGGGAACAAAAGTACAAGGCAGCGGATTAGGATTGTCTATATCCAAAGATTTTGTAGAAGCACATGGGGGGACTCTTTCCGTAGAAAGCGAATTAGGAAAAGGGAGCCGTTTTATACTAAGATTGAAATCATAATAAACGGGGACTAAAAATCTCACCAATCGATTTCCCGTATTCCCTTACTCCGTAAAAATGCATTCGCTCTACTGAAATGCCGACATCCGAAAAAGCCACGATCAGCCGATCGTGGCGACGGGTGCGCGGCTGTTAAAACCAAATGCTTGCGAGCATCAATAAGCGCAATCTTCTCCTTAGCATAACTCCCCCACAGCATAAACACGAGATTTTCTCTCTCATCGCTCAACTTTCGAATGACCGCATCGGTAAAAACCTCCCAGCCCATGTTTCGGTGCGATCCTGTTTCATGAGCTCGCACGGTAAGCACAGAATTCAAAGGAAATACACCTTGCCTCACCCACCGATCCAAATTACCCGAAGCGGGAATAGGCTTGCCCAAATCATCATGTATCTCCTTAAACATATTAAACAAAGAACCGGGAATAGCCACCCCCTCGGGCACAGAAAAACAAACACCGTAATACTGTCCGGGATTGGGATAGGGATCCTGGCCTAAAATAACAACTCTCACAGACTCGAAAGGACATGCATCGAATACATGAAATATCAAATGTCCCGGAGGCAAAACATGCGCACGGCCATATTCGCTCCGCACAAAAGAAACCAATCGCTCGAAATAGGGCTTATCGAACTCGTCTTGCAGCCTCTTTCGCCAACTTTCCTCTATCCTCACATTCATATCTTATAAATTATTTCTCCAATGACAGCGCCGCTTCGGACAACAATAAATACACTCGTACCGAAATCTCACTTGTCGCATTGCCTCTTGCAAAGTTACACAAACAATGCACTAAAAGATTCATACGGCCTACCTTTTTATTTTTAGAGTCATTACAACAACCGATAAACACTCGCCGATATACAAACAGACTTCTATTCGAACACAGAAAATCACATATTCCCAGCAGAGATTAATAATAAGTTATGACTGCGTTTAAACCTTTTTTCGTTAACTTCGTCAAATGAAAAAAGATTGCACATGAAACCACTACTTATCCTTATTTCGATTTTATTCGGATTCCTATCCATACAAGCCCAATATGATTATCCTTATGATAACGGCAATCATTACTACGATAATGCCCCACGTCTTATTATTCAGAAAAGCCGAATCATGGGTTGGTACGTTTCCGACATAAACGGAAACCGCATTAGCGACTATTACGAACAAATCCGACCTTATAGGCAAGGTCGGGCAGCAGCATTAGACAAAATCATGGGTTGGTGTTTCATTTCCCTCGACGGTAAACGATGCACCGATTATTACCTTCTCGTCGACGACTTCCACGAAGGGTATGCACTTGTCAAAGATAAAATCATGGGCTATTGTTTCATCAATAGGAACGGTCATCGACTCTGCGACTATTACGAAGAAGCCTATCCGTTTCACCGGGGCGTCGCTTTGGTGAAAGACAAAATCATGGGGTGGTACTTATTGAACACTGCCGGAAAGCGAATAAGCGACTATCACGACTCGCCTCGCGATTTTCAACCGACAAGACCACCGCACCGTCCGTGGTGAAAGCCGAATTTTCTATAATAGACAAAAGTAAAGAAATAAAAAAGAGAGTCACCAAACTGTAACTCTCTTTTTTCAAGTGGTGCCAACGGGAATCGAACCAGTGACACAAGGATTTTCAGTCCTTTGCTCTACCAACTGAGCTATGGCACCATCATTTTTGCGTGTGCAAAGATAATAGGGTTATTCCAATTTACCAAATATATTGTCGAATTTTTCCGTTCAAAAATATAAATATGCAAACGACGCAAGGGACGAATAAATTCTTATTCTTCGGCAAGAGAATTCCACCCCTGTGCCCGAAGGGTTATCTCGGTATCGTCACGGGTTATCATGCAACAACCCAATTCTGGTTTTGTAATATGTCCTATCACTCGCACTCCGGGGATAGTAGCGACAATGTCGTGCTTTTCGAGAGGTACGGTAAAAAGCAATTCATAATCCTCGCCTCCATTCAATGCAGCAGTCACCAGATTCATATTAAATTCCTCCGCCATAGCTGCCGTCTGGTAATCGATCGGTATCCGGTCTTCATATATACGGCAGCCCACATGACTCTGCGAACAAATGTGCAATAATTCGGAGGAGAGCCCATCAGAAATATCCATCATGGCTGTCGGAACGATCCCGGCTTTATCCAACTCGGCAACAATATCCTTACGGGCTTCTGGTTTCAATTGGCGTTCGAGCAGGTATTCATGTCCTTCGAACGCAGGCTTGAATTCGGTTTCTCCGGCAAACACCCGCTTCTCCCGTTCCAATAGTTGCAATCCCATATAGGCTGCTCCTAAATCGCCGCTGACACAAATCAAATCGTTTTCTTTCGCTCCGTTACGATAGACGACCTTCCCGGGTTCTCCTTCTCCAATACAGGTAATGCTGATAGTCAGCCCCGTCACCGAAGCCGATGTATCTCCCCCGACCAAATCCACCCCGTAGATATCGCAAGCGAGCTGTATGCCGGCATAAAGTTATTCGAGATTTTCTACCGAAAAACGTTTGGAGACACCCAACGAAACAGTTATCTGACGCGGTGTCCCATTCATGGCATATATGTCGGAAAAATTAACCACCGCCGATTTATACCCCAAATGCTTCAACGGGACATAGGTAAGGTCGAAATGAACACCTTCGAGCAATAAATCGGTTGTAATCAACGTCTGTTTTCCTTGATAGTCGAGCACGGCCGAATCATCTCCCACCCCTTTTAGAGTAGAAGTGTTCTTCAACTGTATATGCCCGGTCAAACGCTCTATCAAACCAAATTCGCCTAACGAGGCAATTTCTGTACGTTTTATTTCTTCCATAAATTATAACAAAGTCCACAAGCTCATGGCTCATGGACTTCTTCTATTTCATATTAAAATTGTTCTACCAGTTCTTTCATAATAAAGCTCATTCTGGGCTGAGCTTCTGCCGCGGCCTTTTGCACCTCTTCGTGAGAACATTTCTCCACAATACCTTCTACCCCCAAATCGGTAATCACCGAAACGGCAAAGACTTCGATACCGGCATGACGCGCGACAATGACTTCGGGAACCGTACTCATGCCCACGGCATCACCGCCTATGATATGAAAGTAACGATACTCGGCCGGGGTTTCGAAAGTAGGTCCCTGTGTACCCACATACACACCTTGCTGTACTTTTATATGATTTTTTTCAGCTATTTCAAGAGCCTTTGCAATCAAACGGCGAGAATACGCCTCGCTCATATCGGGGAATCGTACACCCAATTCCTTATAATTGCGTCCATGCAACGGATGTTCGGGAAAGAGATTGATGTGGTCACGGATAATCATAATATCACCGATGGCAAAATCGGGATTCATACCTCCGGCTGCATTCGAAACGAAGAGATGCTCTATCCCCAGTTCCTTCATGACACGCACCGGGAAGGTAACTTGTTTCATATCGTATCCCTCGTAATAGTGAAAACGCCCCTGCATAGCCATGACATCTTTCTTTCCCAATTTTCCGAATATCAACTTCCCCTGATGCCCTTCTACTGTCGACACCGGGAAATTGGGAATCTCGGTATAAGGAATTTCAGTCTTGTCTGTAATGTGGTCTACCAACTCGCCCAACCCAGTTCCCAATATAATGGCGGTCTTAGGCATCACCTGAACTTTTGCTGCGATATAGGCGGCTGTTTCTTTAATCTTTTCAATCATCACGTAAATATTTTGGTGAATAATATTCTAAAAAATAGAGTAACCCGAAGGCAAATACAATATCCCTATCGATTCCAATGAGCTACAATCTATTTCCGTTCGTTTTACAAATATAGCACAACCTCCGGTATTTCGGCTCCCCTCCAAAACATTTTTCTTAAATTTTCAGTAAATAATTCTTTCCAATATCTACTTTTTCTCTACCTTTGAATAATAATACCTGAAAAATGAAACAGTTTTTATTTTGTCTAACTATCTCTCTATATGGCAGCATATTGGCTGTGGGACAAACCACCGGGACACTAACCTCTCATAAATTTCAATCAGGAGGAATCGAGCGTAGTTATAAATACTATCAGCCGGCCAATCTCTCATCTGGGGCTCCTCTTGTCTTTGTACTTCATGGCTATGGTGGCACAGCCGATCCAAAAAGATTCGGTATGAATCCTATCGCCGATAAATACGGATTCGCCGTATGTTATCCGCAAGGCGAACAAGATAAAAAAGGGAAAAACTGCTGGAATGTCGGCTATCCATTTCAGGCCGATATGACTATCGACGATATAAACTTTTTATGTGATCTCGCCTTATACCTTCAAAAGAATTACCGACTAAGCCCGCACAATACATTTTGCACGGGTTACTCCAATGGAGGAGAAATGTGCTATCTTTTAGCGTACAAACGTCCCGATATATTTACAGCAGTAGCTCCTGTTGCCGGTCTTACGCTCGAATGGATGTATCGGGAATTAGAAACAAACCGCCCTATCCCTCTATTCGAAATACACGGAACCGAAGACAAAACCTCTATGTGGAACGGAGACCCGAATAATGAAGGAGGCTGGGGGAAATATATAGCAGTACCTATCGCTGTAAACTATTGGGCTATTCAAAACAGATGCACTCATGAAATTACCGATACGATTGCCTCTATTGATTCTTTATCCAATCATACTATTATCAGCCATAAATACGTCAACGGTATAAACAGAAACGAAGTTTGGTTATACGAAATAAAAGGGGGTAAACATTCATGGGGAGAAAAAGACTTGAATACAAGCGAGCATATTTGGCTATTTTTCAGCAAATTCGTCCGTTAGGATACACAAAAACAATATAATAATTACATCAAAACAAATTCATCATGTTCACACAAATCAAAAATTTTTTAGTGCTTCTAATGGTTATTACCATTGCGTTCCCTTCGGCATGTAAAACAAAGTATCCTCCACTCCGAATTGGGAACTCCATCGGTATCAAAGACATGAACTACGAACGTCTCAAAGCGATGAAAGATGCCGGTATCGACTGCATAGAAATTACAACAGGTGGATTCATATCCACGAAGAAACCCAAAACAGATGCCGAAATTACGGAGTTGTTGACTCGTACCAAATTAGCAGCCGACTCTGCCGGTATTGAAATTTGGTCTATACACATGCCTTTCGGAAAAGACATCGATATTTCGCAAACCGACGAAAAAATACGGAAAAACAGCGTCGCTCTACACATGAAAGTACTCGAATTTTGTAAAATCATACAACCTAAAATCATTCTTTTCCACCCAAGCTGGTATCTGGGCCACAACGAGCGGAATGAACGTATTGCTCAGTTAGTACGCTCGGTAAATGAGCTCAATCCCAAAGTTAAAGAACTGGGAGCCAAAATGGTTATAGAAAATATGTTAGGATACGAACTCGTGAGAAACGAACAACATGAACGTCCCTTAGGTCGTACAGTAGAAGAAGTCAAACTCATCATGAAACAACTTCCTAAAAATGTATATTCTGCCATCGACATGAATCACATCGATAACCCAGAACTGCTCATACAGGCTATGGGCAAACGATTAAAATCTGTTCACATCGCCGACGGTGACGGACGACACGAGTGTCATTACATGCCTAACCCTTGTAGCGGAAAAGGAGACAACGATTGGATAAAAATACTGAAAGAGCTCTACAAAGCCGGATATACAGGGCCTTTTATGTATGAAGTAAAAACATCGGAATACAAAGAGTTCAAAGACCTCTATAACTGTTATCAAAACCTCTATCAAAATTTTATCGACTCAAACAAATAAAAACACATATAATATTATGAAAGATTTGAAAGACATATTATCGCATTTTTCTCTTGCCGGAAAAATTCTCGAAATTAAGCCATTAGGAGCAGGACTCATCAACGATTCTTATAAAGTAACCACCGCCGCCCCCGATACCCCCGACTATGTTTTACAGAGAATCAATCACTCGATCTTCAAAGATGTGGATATGCTGCAAAATAATTTTTACCAAGTCACGACTCATATCCGCCACAAATTAGAAACCAAAGGAGAAACCGATATAGACCGCAAGGTTTTAACCTTAATACCGACAACCGATGGTAAATTATACTATTTCGATGGAGAAAGTTATTGGAGAATACTCATCTTCATTCCAAACGCAAAAAGCTACGAAGCCGTAACCCCGGAATTCTCATATTATGCCGGACAAGCATTCGGTAATTTCCAAGCTATGCTGTCGGATATTCCGGTGGAACTGGGTGAAACGATTCCAGATTTTCACAATATGGAATTCCGATTAAAACAACTGCAAGAAGCCATAACAGCCGATCCTGTCGGTCGTGTGGCCTCCGTCAAACCCATCATCGACGAGCTAGACAAACGAGCCGACGCCATGTGTTTGGCCGAAAGATTGCATCGAGAAGGGAAATTGCCCAAACGCATTTGCCACTGCGACACCAAAGTGAATAACATGATGTTCGATGAAAACGGTCATGTATTATGCGTGATCGATCTCGATACAGTCATGCCCAGCTACATATTTTCCGACTTCGGCGATTTCATGCGAACGGCAGCCAATACCGGAGAAGAGGACGACAAGAATTTGGACAACGTCAATTTCAATATGGAAATATTTAAAGCATTTACCAAAGGATACTTAGAAACTGCTAAATCGTTTCTCACCGACATCGAAATCGACAATCTGCCCTATGCTGTTACCTTGTTTCCTTATATGCAAACCGTACGTTTCCTGACAGACTATATCAACGGCGACACCTATTACAAGATAAAATACCCCGAACACAATTTAGTTCGTACAAAGGCTCAATTCAAACTTCTACAAAGTGCCGAAGCCGCTATCCCCAAAATGAAGGCTTACATCAAAGAATGTTTGGGTAAATAAATCCATACTGCCCAATGAAAGAAAAAGAGCTCCCGAATAATTCGGGAGCTCTTTTTCTTTCATTGAAAACTCCTTAAAAAAATTCAAAACCCACTCTTTCTCCTCTTGGTTTTGGTTACCTTTGCACACTCAAATTCGAAACCAAGAATCATGAACTCCCCCAAAGGACTCTTCTACGCTATCATTTCTTCATCGACATTCGGGCTTGTACCCCTATTTGCCATACCTGCTTTACAAGCCGGTATCCCCCTCAACTCAGTAGTATTTTATCGATTCCTATTTTCCTCAATCTTGCTCGGCATTATACTCTGTATACGAAAAACGAACTTCAAAATCTCAGGGAAACAAGCCCTCATCATTTTCGGGTTGGCGTTTTTATATGCGGCCACTTCCCTTCTTCTGACAAAATCATATCTGTACATTCCTAGCGGATTGGCTACTACCCTACACTTCCTTTATCCTGTACTCGTAACCTTACTGATGGTTACTTTTTTCAAAGACAAAGTTTCCGTCTCCATCATCATTGCAACAATAATGGCTATCGGCGGTGTCTACTTATTAAGCGGAAGCGAAGGCGGTACACTTAATTCCACAGGATTGGCATTAGCTCTCACAACCGTATTGACCTATGCCTCTTATATCGTCGGAATAAACAAATCGAGCGTAAGCGATATGGACGGTTTAAAACTCACGTTCTACGTTTTACTATCGGGTGCATTCATTTTCTTGTTGAACTTAATCGTAAATCGGGAAATGCTTACTCCCATACCCTCTTGGGAAATCGGCGTTGATCTTATTCTTCTAGCCTTAGTGCCTACACTTATATCTGATCTAACCCTTATTCTTGCCGTCCAGCATGTCGGTTCGACGACAACGGCAGTATTGGGTTGCATGGAACCTTTAACAGCAGTCATTATGGGTGTATTATTTCTGGATGAAAGTTGTAACTTCATACAAAGTATCGGTATTTGTATCATACTCATCGCTGTAACCACTGTTATCATAGCTCGTAATCCCCACGAAATAAAAAAGGGTCTGCAACTTATCCCCAAACTACTGCATAAATCAAGAGTCAAGTGATAGATGGCGAATGGGGCCGTTTTCTCTCACGACCGTTGTTTTCAGCTATCTCTACCCAATAAACACCCACACAAATAAGAAGCATAGCACCCAACTGTTCCCAAGAGAATCTATCCTGTCCTACCAGAAATGAAACAATCGAAGCGACGACCAAAATTAAATACCCATATATAGCCACGACTGTCGTACTCAGATATTTGAGACCTGTCGGTATTAGTAAATAACTGATAACAGTTGGAAATATCAACACAAACAGCAATAAGGCAATAGGCCAAAAATGTAGCGGAGGTGTAGTTAAAGACGCTTCATATCCAACAAAAGCCATAACGATAAGACTCGATACAGCCGCTCCTGAAAACGTATAACGCATAAGTGTATAAGGGCCTGTTCGTTTCAAAAACCGATTACTCAATATCAGATATACGGCATAAATCACAGAACTCACCAAACAAAAAAGATTACCGGAAAAAGCATCCGAAGCCAAATCATCGCTCTTTTGTGTTGAAATACAGAGTAGAGCCCCACCTAATCCTACTAAAATACCGACAATTTTCATCACAGTCGCTTTCTCATTAAAAAAGAAAACCGACAAAATAAAAACCCAAATGGGCTGCATAGAAGTAAAAATAGCCGCCGATACCGGAGTCGTTTTACTAAGTCCCATTAAATAGGAAAACATATAACCATAAATGCCGACAGCCCCCAACAAAAACAGATAAATTTTATCTTTTACCGAAGCCGTCTCCGGTTTTGCCCAATACCCTATGATCCAAAAAGCCACGGCTGCAAAAACACAACGAAAAGTCACACCGGTTAGCGGGGCGATCCACAAAGGCAACAAATATCGTAACGCATTTACGTTTAATCCGCTAAACGTTTTTGAAACGACCATAGCCAAATTGGCTTCCTGAATTTTATTTGTCATAACTTTTCCAGAGATTTATCACTATCACAACTATCATTAAACAAAAACGTATGGCGAAGATAATATGCCCCTAAAACGACAAGTAGTGTTATAACCAAATTAAATATAAATGCAAACTGCTGAGTATGAATATGGAATAGAGATTGTAATGTATCGATAATCGTAGGACAAAGTAAGATAGCCAAATAATTCATAGACATGACAAATGCGAGAGCCAAAGTCACTTTATCGGGTGTAGCTACTCTCGTTGTCTGATCATAAATAACAGGTTGCATCACCCCATACCCGAACCCGATAAATATGGCTCCAAGTCCCAATATCCATTCATTGCCCGACAACAATATCAGAACCATACCTCCTGCCATACACAATAGACTCACACATTTTGTAAACGACCCAAAAATCGATAACACTCGATTCAATATGAAACCGGGAGCCATAATAGCTAAATAAAACAAAGAAATAATAATTCCCGAGGATCCCGTGTCGAAATGATATTCCTTCATCAAAAATGGTAAATTGAAGCTAACGATAACAGCTAAATAAGTTACCAGGCCATAAAACAACATGAGAGAAACCAACCTCTTCACTTCTATTTTACCCGATACAGTCACCTTTACTGGGGCTACCGATATAGTATCTCGTTTCAAATAAAAAGACAAAAAGAACGATACCACAGGGAAAAAATAAACAATAAAAGGCAAGTGCCAATTAATCTCTGCCAAATATCCAGTCAATACAGTCGCCGTCACTAACGTTATATTTGTAATCGCAGAACTCAAACCAAACTGTCGAGTACGATATCGACCTATAAAATGGCGAGAAATCAAACCCGTCGACAACGGAACTATCATACCCGAGCCAATACCCAACAACGCACTCACCGCTATTAACTGCCACATTCGGGAAGAAAGCATATATAGCAAACCACTTAATGCAAAAATAATTAATCCAACTTGTAACAAGACGATGTTATTAATACGTTCGGTCAACTTCCCGGATAACAAGATGAAAGGTATAGTCAATAGCGAAGGTAGTGAAGATAACAGTTGTATGTCGAACTCCGAAGAATGCGGAAATATTGTAGACATCTGTCCCAAAATAGGGGAAACAGCTAGACCCGGTAATGCATTTAAAGCTGAAATAGACCATATTCCCAAAAGCGTAATCAAAGGTATAGTCCCTTGTCCAGTTTCTATTTTCATAATCACATCTTTTTTATGCTTGCATTTTCAAAAACAATAATCACCTTCGAATGTTTACCGGTACTATTCTAATATTTTAATAAGTGCCAAATTGTGTATGAATAGACAAATCGGTCAAACTTTCACCTTACAAGGCTGTTGTTTTATCGAAGAGCCGTACAAAATAATCCGGCTTTATAGTTCTAACTCATAAAATTTTATACAATGAAAGATTTGAATTTCAGAGAAGGAGATGCCAAGACAAGTATCTTCGGGTCCAACGAAATGTTGAAACCATCACCGGTAGATCGTATTCCCGATGCACCTACAACACCAGAGATCGCATACCAAATGGTTAAAGACGAAACATTCGCTCAAACACAACCTCGATTAAATCTGGCTACATTCGTAACCACCTACATGGACGACTACGCAACCAAATTGATGAATGAAGCGATCAACATCAACTATATCGATGAAACAGAATATCCGCGTATCGCTGTCATGAATGCCAAATGTATAAATATCATGGCTAACCTTTGGAACTCTCCCGAAGAGGAAAAATGGAAAAGCGGAGCTTTGGCCATAGGTTCTTCCGAAGCCTGTATGCTCGGCGGTGTCGCAGCATGGCTACGTTGGCGTAAGAAACGTCAGGCAGAAGGGAAGCCTACCGATAAACCCAATTTTGTTATCTCTTCGGGATTTCAAGTCGTTTGGGAAAAGTTTGCACAACTTTGGCAAATCGAGATGCGAGAAGTACCCCTGACCCTCGAAAAAACGACCCTCGACCCGGTAGAAGCTTTAAAGATGTGTGATGAAAATACAATTTGCATCGTTCCTATCGAGGGCGTAACTTGGACTGGATTGAACGATGACGTCGAAGCTCTCGACAAAGCCCTCGACGAATTCAACAAAAAAACAGGATATGACATTCCTATCCACGTAGATGCAGCTTCCGGTGGATTTATATTACCTTTCCTCGATCCACACAAAAAATGGGATTTCAGATTAAAATGGGTTCTATCAATCAGTACATCAGGGCACAAATTCGGATTGGTATACCCCGGGCTGGGCTGGGTCGTTTGGAAAGACAAAAAATACCTCCCCGACGAAATGTCATTCAGTGTAAACTATTTAGGAGCGAATATCACACAAGTAGGGCTCAATTTCTCACGCCCGGCAGCTCAAATATTGGGACAATATTACCAATTTATTCGATTGGGATTTCAAGGATACAAAGCCGTCCAATACAATAGTATGCAAATAACCCAATACCTCCACGACGAAATCGGTAAAATGGCTCCATTTGTCAATTACAGCGATCATGTTGAAAACCCATTGTTCATCTGGTATATGAAGCCCGATTACGCAAAAACGGCAAAATGGACTCTATATGACTTGCAAGACAAATTGAAACAAGGCGGCTGGATGGTTCCGGCATATACTCTACCCGAAAATATTCAAAACTATGTAGTCATGCGTATCGTCGTACGTCAAGGGTTCAGCAGGGATATGGCCGACATGTTGCTAAACGATATTCGCGATGCCGTCGCGTCTCTCGAAAAATTGGAATACCCGACCAATACTCGTATCGCACAAGACAAAAATATTGAAGTGAAAGGTTCGGTATTTACCCATACGGGGAACCGCCATAAAACAAAAAAATAGGAATATGAAAAAAACTATTTCGGTTTCCCAAATCAAACAAGCGGTCAACGAAGCGTACGATCTCTATAAAAATAACCAAGACGGTAAGAATGCCGACTATATTCCCTATCTTGCCAACATCGACAAAAACTTGTTCGGTATCAGCGTATGTCTACTGGACGGACAAATTATCGAAGTCGGAGATACTCAATATAAATTCGGTATAGAGTCGGTTTCTAAGGTGCACACCGCCATATTGGTATTACGCCAATATGGCGCAGAAAAGCTCCTTTCCATGATTGGAGCCGATGCGACAGGATTACCGTTCAATTCGATAATCGCTATTTTGTTGGAAAACGATCACCCCTCGACCCCATTGGTTAATGCCGGAGCTATCACCGCATGCAGTATGGTTCAACCAGTTGGTAATCCAAAAGAAAAATGGGCTGCGATAGTGAAAAATATCACTGAACTTTCGGGAAGTGCTCCCGAATTGATAGATGAATTGTATCGCTCCGAATCGGCTACAAATTTCAACAACCGCTCAATTACATGGTTATTGAAAAACTACAACCGTATTTATGACGATCCCGATCTGTCGCTCGACCTCTATACTCGTCAATGCTCTTTGGGAATCACGGCAGAACAGCTTTCTGTATGCGGTGCGACCATAGCCAATAAAGGAGTCAATCCAAAAAACGGAGCAAGAGTATTCGCTGCCTCGCTGTCTCCTCAAATTACATCGCTGATAGCGACAGTAGGATTTTACGAACACACCGGAGACTGGCTCTTCACTTCGGGAATCCCTGCAAAAACCGGAGTAGGCGGAGGTATCATGGGAGTTCTTCCCGGAATCATGGGTATTGCAGCCTTTGCACCCCCTATCGATGCAGCAGGCAACTCGGTTAAGGCTCAACTGGCAATCAAACATATTATGAATAAACTCGACCTGTCGGTATTCAGTGGCGATCAGGTTAATGTCCAGTAAAAACATCTTTCATAGCAAAAAGAAACCCAGATAGAGTAAACTATTTGGGTTTCTTTTTGCTATATTTGATGTAGTCTGAAGGTATTTAATCTGTCTCTTATACACATCTGACGCTGCCGACGACTAGTCGAGTGT
>ENA-OYYU01000310-OYYU01000310.1-human-gut-metagenome-genome-assembly--contig:-NODE-310-length-19424-cov-4.022717_pt1 | contig 19424 bp, 20 predicted proteins | sample MGYA00244068_ERZ653460 | MGnify/ENA primary metagenome ERZ653460 (study PRJEB26926, sample SAMN06164914) | human gut metagenome | biome: ENVO:00009003; feature: ENVO:2100002; material: ENVO:00002003... | reverse complement strand
GCAACCGTCTGGGCGACAACGCCTCGATGTGCTTCATCGAGCTTGTCGACTACAACGAGGCCGCTATGCCTGAAAAGGCCGCAAAGAAGACTGCCACCCGCCGTTCGCGCCGCAGCCCGAAGAAAGCCGTCGCCGAGGCCGCAGTCAAAGCCGACAAAGAGCTCCCCGCCGCTGAAGAGGCCCCCAAGGCTGAATAATCCTGCAATCCCGCAGTGCGGCGCAAGCCGCCTGAGAGCAGCATAAAAAGCCGTTGCCCGACAATCCGGGCAGCGGCTTTTTGCCGTCTCCGACCGAGCCCCTGACATCGCTGATAATCAATCAACAAAAAAAGTCGGTGCGTTTTTGGCTGTTTCGTTAAAATGGCTTATCTTTGCGCCCGAAAGCGGCCGTATGCCGCTGAGTGATTTTTAATTAACCTTATTATTAACCATTTTTTAATGACTGAAGAAGTAAAAACCGCCGTTGCAGACTTCGACTGGGACGCCTATGAACATGGCGAAACCCGGGGCAACAAATCGCGTGAAGAACTCGTCAAGACCTACGACGAGAGCCTCAACACCGTAAAAGACAAAGACGTAATCGAAGGTACAATCATCGCCATCAACAAACGTGAGGTGGTTGTTAACATCGGCTACAAGAGCGACGGTATCATTCCCGTGAGCGAATTCCGCTACAACCCCGAAATCAAAGTGGGCGATCAGGTGGAAGTGTTCATCGAAAACCAGGAAGACAAGAAAGGCCAGCTGATCTTGTCGCACCGCAAAGCTCGTGCTGCACGTTCGTGGGACCGCATCAACGCGGCTCTCGAGAACAACGAGATCATCAAAGGCTACATCAAATGCCGCACCAAGGGTGGCATGATCGTCGATGTATTCGGCATCGAGGCATTCCTCCCCGGCTCGCAGATCGACGTGAAGCCGATCCGCGACTACGACATCTTTGTCGGCAAGACAATGGAATTCAAGGTTGTCAAGATCAATCAGGAATTCAAGAACGTCGTTGTCAGCCACAAAGCACTCATCGAGGCCGAACTCGAACAGCAGAAGCGCGAAATCATCGCCAAGCTCGAAAAGGGTCAGGTTCTCGAAGGAACCGTCAAGAACATCACCTCCTATGGCGTATTCATCGACCTGGGCGGTGTCGACGGTCTCATCCACATCACCGACCTCTCGTGGGGCCGTGTCAACCATCCTCAGGAAGTTGTCGAGCTCGACCAGAAGCTCAACGTCGTTATCCTCGATTTCGACGACGAGAAGAAGCGCATCGCTCTCGGCCTGAAGCAGCTCCAGCCCCATCCCTGGGACGCTCTCGATCCCGAGCTTAAGGTCGGCGACCATGTCAAAGGCCGCGTAGTTGTAATGACCGACTACGGCGCATTCGTTGAGGTTGCCGCCGGCGTCGAGGGTCTTATCCACGTCAGCGAGATGTCTTACAGCCAGCACCTCCGCTCGGCTCAGGACTTCCTCAAAGTCGGCGACGAAGTCGAGGCTGTCATCCTCACTCTCGACCGTGCCGACCGCAAGATGAGCCTCGGCCTGAAGCAGCTCAAGAAAGATCCCTGGGAAGACATCGAGGTTCGCTATCCCGTCGGCAGCCGTCACACTGCCCGCGTGCGCAACTTCACCAACTTCGGCGTATTTGTTGAAATCGAAGAAGGTGTCGACGGTCTTATCCATATCAGCGACCTCAGCTGGACCAAGAAAGTCAAACACCCGAGCGAGTTCACTCAGATCGGCGCCGACATCGAAGTCCAGGTTCTTGAGATCGACAAGGAAAGCCGCCGCCTCAGCCTCGGCCACAAGCAGCTCGAAGACAACCCCTGGGATGCTTTCGAAGATGTCTTTGCCGTTGGTTCGATTCACGAAGGCACCATCATCGAGATGGTCGAGAAGGGCGCCGTTGTCGCTCTGCCTCACGGAGTGGAAGGCTTTGCAACTCCCAAACACCTCGTCAAGGAAGACGGCACAACTGCTAAGAAGGGCGAGACCCTCGAGTTCAAGGTTATCGAATTCAACAAGGACAGCAAGCGCATAATCCTCAGCCACAGCCGCATTCACGAAGATGCCGCCAAGGCTGCACGCGGCGAAGCTACCCGCAAGGCAAAACGCCCCGCTGCCAAGCGCGAAGAGCAGCCTAAGCTGACAACTCCCGTAGAGAAGACAACCCTCGGAGACATCGAAGCTCTCGCAGCTCTGAAAGAGAAACTCTCGGCCGGCAAATAATCCGATTCAGATACCCAAAGAATAAAGGCTTCGCCACCGGCGAAGCCTTTATTCTTTTGTTAATAGGGCCTATATGTCTAATAAGCCCAATAAGGCTAATAGGGTCAGCCGTTGATGTGGCGGCAGAAGTCGCGCCAGGCTTCGCGCGTTCCGATGCAGGTCAGTGTGTCGCCTTTCTCGACTGTTATTGTCGGGTCGGATTCGATGTCGATAACCTCATGGCGCAGTGTTGGTGTGCGCAGTATTCCCGTCACCTCTTTAGGCCGGGCGACGGCCACGAGCGTCAGCCGGTAGTCTTCGCGGAGTCGGAGGTCGTGGTAGCGTATTCCGTAGAAGTAGACGGGCGCCTCGAAGCGTATGACAAAGGTATCGTCGTCGATTTTCATCGACTTGACGTTGTTGCCGAGCTCTATCTCTTCGACAAGGTCGCTGGCTGCCCGCTGTTCGGGCGTTATGATGCGGTCTACTCTGAATCCTTCGAGAATCGACTCGTGGAGCTTGTCGATGGCGCGGGCGTAGATATGTTCGACGCCGAGGCTTTTCAGAAGTGCTACGGTCCGCACGCTGGCTCCGAAATTCTCTCCGATGGCAACTATGACAATGTCGACATTCTTAAGCGGCAGCATCTGGAGCGAGGCGGCGTCGGTGCTGTCGATAATATAGGCTGTCGATATGTTGTCTTTTATCGATTCCACTATCGATTCGCGATTGTCGGCGCCGATGACTTCGTGGCCCATTTTCGTGAGGTCGAGGGCGAGGTTTGATCCGTAGATTCCGAGGCCTATTATGAGATAACGCATGGCAGAGTCAGTTTATAATTATGTTGTCGGTTGGATAATGGGGCTGGGCGCGCCGGTGGCTGAGGATGCCTGACAGGAGCGAGACAATGCCTACGCGGCCGAGAAGCATGGCCACGCAGAGAACTGTTTTGGCTGCCGGTCCGAGCTCTGCTGTGATTCCGAGCGACGATCCTACGGTGAACAGGGCGGAGCAGGTCTCGAAAAGAACAGCGCGCGGCGGAAGGCCGGGCTCGAGAATGAGGATTATGACTGAAAGCAGGATATAGGTAATCAGTGACACGCTGACCATCGCGTTGGCGCGCCGTATCGAGGCCGTGGCTATTGTGCGCCGGAAGGCTACTACGCGCGACTGGCCCTTCACTATTGAGCGCAGGTTCAGCACTATGGCGGCGAGGGTGTTGACCTTCACGCCGCCGGCCGTAGACTGGGCCGAGCCTCCGACCCACATCATGAAAAGAATCATTATGAGCGTCGGTGCGGCGAATTGTGCCGGAGCTATGCTTGAGAATCCTGCCGAGCGCGGCGTGACGCTGTTGAAAACGCTTTGTGTTATCTTGTCGCAGAGCGACATCCCGGCCAGAGATCTGTCGTATTCGAGAATAAAGAATCCTATGGCGCCGATGGCGAAGAGAGTGCCGGTTGTTGTCAGGACAATCTTGGTGTTCATGTTGAAAAGATGAACTTTCTTGTCGTCGACAAACGGGGTCATGAACCGTGAACGTCTGCGGTGGCGGTGGAACCCGAGAAGATCGGCCAGGGCATCGCGGAAATTTATGATTATGGGAAATCCTATGGCTCCGGCTATGATTATTAACGAGAACATCCAGTAGATAAGTCCGCCGGAGTTCATCAGCGCCGGGTTTGAGAGACCGTCGGGCAGACTGCTGAAACCGGCATTGCAGAAGGCCGAGACAGAATGGAAGACGGCGAAACCGATGCGCTGTTCGGTGTCGAACTGAAGACTGTCGGGCACTGAGAAATACAGCGCCACGGCCCCGATGAGCTGCACAGTGAGCGTTGTCGTCAGCACGTAGAGCATCGTGGGCAGCAGCGAGCTCATCGATTTTGAGTAGATTATGTCGCGGACTATCAGCTGGCTGTAGATCGACGTGTTGCCGGTGAAGAACATCGCGAAGAAGCAGGTGAACGTGATGACGCCGAGTGCCCCGACTTCGATAAGCACACCGAGAATCGTCAGCCCGAGAGGCGTGAACGTGGCTGCGACGTCTACGGGCGTCAGTCCGGTTATGCTGACGGCGCTTGTGGCCACAAACAGCGAGTCGACAAACGATATTCCGTTGTAGGTCGATTTGGGGAGCATCAGCGCCAGAGTCCCGACGATGATGAACAGCATGAAACTTGATGTCAGAATCAGCGACGGGTTCGTGCGCTTGCTCGGGAGACGCATTATTGCGTAACTGAGCTGCACTACCGAGTAGACGGCAATGACGGCGAATGTGACGCGGTTCGAGCCTATCATCTGCCAGAGATAATTGCCGTGGGCGTGAATTATCAGTGGCAGGACAGTCAGGCAGACGGCTATGTTGATTATCCGTTGCAGGGGTGTGCGGCGGCGCGGCGGTGTCAGAAGCAGGCTATAGACTATGTTAAGCAGGAATACACCTTGTCCGCAGTGGATTATCCGCTCCAGAATGGCGAATTCGCGGGCGGAGTGGTCGAATCCGACGTAAATGAGCATTCCGACGGAGCAGACGAGCGCGGCCGTCACTGTCAGCACGTCGACTGTTATGCCGAGAGCTCTGACAGTCGAGGCGAAACGGTGAGAGAAGCGCTGAAGCGACATGCGCGTCAGCCTGAGCCGGTAAGCGAGATTCCGGAATATCATCAATAGTCAGAACAACGCAGTTGGTCGGGCTGTTCGGAATCGGGGTCGATTCAGATCTTTATACCCGAGAAGCCCATGAAAGCCAGGGCAAGAAGCCCGGCGCAGATAAGTGCTATCGGCGCTCCGCGCATCGGACGCGGAATGTCGGCGAGCTCGAGCTGTTCGCGGATACCGGCGAAGAGTGTCAGGGCTAGAGTGAATCCCAAGGCTGTCGATACGGCGTAGACTACGCTCTGCCCGAGGTCGAGATTGTCGCGGACAACGAGAATGGCCACACCGAGAACGGCGCAGTTGGTCGTTATAAGAGGCAGAAACACTCCGAGGGCCTGATAGAGCGCAGGCGCCACTTTCTTCATGATTATCTCGAGCATCTGAACCAGAGCGGCGATAACGAGGATGAAGACAATTGTCTGCATGAATCCGAGGCCGAACGGGGTCAGCAGATAAGTCTGGAGCAGCCATGTGACGGCTGTCGACAGGGCCATGACGAATGTTACGGCGGCTCCCATGCCCAGGGCCGATGACAGCTTTTTGCTGACGCCGAGGAAGGGGCAGATGCCCAGGAACTGGGCGAAGACTATGTTGTTGACGAAGATCGCCGTGACGATTATTGAAATGTAGGTCAGCATGGTTTCATTGACGGATTCGGTTGAACAAAGCTACGAGCAGTCCGAGCATTATGAAGGCTCCGGGAGCGAGCACCATAACCAGCGCGCCATAGTCTTCGGGGAAAATGTGGGCTCCGAAGATTGCTCCGGTGCCTGAGATCTCGCGAAGGGCGCCGAGCAGAGTCAGCGCCAGAGTGAAGCCGAGGCCTATTCCGATTCCGTCCATCATGGAGTCGGCTACGCTGTGTTTCGAGGCGAAAGCCTCGGCGCGCCCGAGAAGAATACAGTTGACGACAATCAGCGGAATGAAGATTCCCAGCAGATTGTTGAGAGCGGGCAGATAGGCCTGCATGAACATCTGAAGCAGGGTGACAAATGTGGCTATGACCACGATATAGGCCGGAATTCTGACCGATGCGGGCACGAAGCGGCGGATGGCTGATATTGCCATATTGGAGCAGATGAGGACACCCATGGTGGCGAGTCCCATCGACATGCCGGTCATGGCGCTCCCCGTCGTGCCGAGGGTCGGACACATACCGAGCATCAGCACGAACGTGGGGTTTTCCTTGACCAGTCCGTTGTAGATTATCTGGAGTTTAGCGTTCATGACTGTAGTTTGAATAACATTCTGCGGCGCGGTTTACGGCGTCGAGGAAAGCGCGTGAACTGATAGTGGCGGCTGTTATGCCGTCGATTGCGCCGCCGTCTTTGGCGACGGTGAGAGGTGTCGAGGTTTTCAGGCCGATAACGCTGCGGTGTCCTTTGGGGTCGCGGAACCAGTCGTTCATCTTGGCGCCGAGTCCGGGCGTCTCTCCCTGTTTGAGCACTTCGTAGCCTGTTATGGTGCCGTCGTTGTCGAGCCCGACCATGACAGAGATCTCACCTGAGAATCCGGCCATTGAATAGCTCTCTATTGCGGCACCGACCTCTTTGCCTTTAAGCGTGAGCGGAAAGATTGTCATTTTGTGGCCTGATTTGTCGGTCAGGATCACGGGCTCGCCCATGGTGTCGAATTCGGGTGCTACAGATTTCACTGCTGCGAGCTGTGCCGACTTCTCGGCCTGCGCTATCGGCTCAGAGGTGATAGTGTAGACAGCTGCGAGAAGGGCGCCGGCGATAATTGTGATGACTCCCAGTGAGAGAATCATGCGCGGTAGCGAATCATTCTTCATGCGGCAACTTTCCTCCTTTCTGCTCCGAAACGTCGCGGACGGAAATAGCGGTTTATGAGAGGGGTGCAGGCGTTGCCAAGGAGTATGGCGAACGAGACCCCCTCGGGGTAGGCTCCCCAGAGGCGTATGACCATTGTCAGGCTGCCGATCAGAATGCCGTAGACGATCATTCCTGACCGTGTCATTGGCGAGGTGACATAGTCTGTGGCCATGAATATCGCGCCGAGCAGAAGTCCTCCCGACAGCAGCTCGATGGCGACCGGGGCTCCTGCGGCCCAGGAGAAAACGGCTACGGTGGCCAGTATGGAAACCGGGATGTGCCAGCTTATGACTCCGACGGCAAGAAGATAGATGAAGCCGATTATCAGTGCTATCGCTCCGACTTCTCCGATCGAGCCTCCTACGGCGCCGAGAAGATTGTCGACGACGCTGATGTCGGCCGGGTCTACTGTGCCGAGCTTAAGGGCGCCGAGGGTAGTTGCGCCGGTGATGCCGTCGAGGGCGCCTGACGAGGCGTCGGTATATTCACCGAAGGGGCGTCCTGGAAGAGCCCATGTCGTCATCAGGGCCGGATAGCTCAGAAGAAGGAACACACGCCCTACCAGAGCCGGGTTGAAGATGTTGCAGCCGAGTCCGCCGAAAGCCATCTTGCCTATTCCTATGGCTACGACGGCACCGACGACAACGGCCCACCAGGGAAGCATCGACGGCAGGTTGAGAGCCAGAAGCAGGCCCGTCAGCGCGGCCGATCCGTTAGCCAGTGTGGCCGGACGGCGGAGCATGAAGCGTGTGATGGCCCATTCTGTCAGCACACACGCGGCGATACTGACGGCCATTACTATGGCCGCGCCGATGCCGAAATAGAAAAGGGCTACGGCGGCGGCAGGGATGAGGGCAACGACGACGTGCCACATGCAGGTTTTTACCGAACGCCGGGTGTGGATATGCGGCGACGGGGAAACATTCAGCAAGCTGTTCATTTGCCAGAGGTTTTTGATTGTTGGGCGCGGCGTCGGGCAGCCATGACGGCTCCCTTGCCTACGCGGATAAAGTCGAGGATAGGACGCGAGGCCGGACAGACGAAGCTACACGACCCGCATTCGATACAGTCGGCAATGTCGCGGGCTTCGGCATCTTCGAAGCGGTGGAGTGAAGAAAGCCTCGAAATCAGATACGGTTCGAGCCCCATCGGACAGGCTTCGACACAGGCGCCGCAGCGGATACATGCCTCGACGGGACGCCGGCGTGCGTCGCCGCCGGTCATTACCACGATTCCCGACAGTCCTTTGGTCGTATAGCTGTCGAGTGTCATCGCGGCGCGCCCCATCATCGGGCCTCCGATTATCACCTTGGCGGCATCGTCGGTGAGGCCTCCGGCGGCTTCGATGAGAGCCTTGAGCGGAGTGCCGAGGACTACGCGGAAGTTGCCGGGGTTCCTGACGCCGGGGCCCGTGACGGTCACGAGTCGCCCGGTCAGCGGTTCGCCGAAGGCCACGGCTCGATAGACGGCGTAGGCGGTTGCGACATTCTGCACGACGGCGCCTTCCGAGATGGGCAGAGCGCCGGATTTCACCTGACGGCCTATGACGGCGTCGATGAGCTGCTTCTCGCCTCCCTGGGGATATTTGACTTTCAGGGGAACGATTTCTATTCCGGCGTATTCTTTTCCGGCATGAGAACGCATCAGCTCGATGACGTCGGGTTTGTTGGCCTCGATGGCGATTGCCGCGCGGCTGACTCCGACGGCGCGCATCAGCAGCGACGTGCCGCGCAGAATCTCTTCGGGATGGTCGAGCATCAGGGCGTGGTCGCAGGTAAGATACGGCTCGCATTCGACGCCGTTGATGATGACGATTTCAGCTTTGGTTCCCGGCGGGGGCGAGAGCTTCACGGGGGTGGGGAAGGTCGCGCCTCCGAGCCCGACAATGCCGGCGGCGGCTATGGCCCGGCGTATGTCGTCGGCCGAGAGGCTGTCGGTGTCGCGCGGCACGGGAGCTGTCTGCGGCTGTTCGGCGTCGGCTTTTATTATTATCGCGTCGACGTCGAATCCCTGAGGGTTCTTTACTGTGGTCAGGCGCATTACGGTGCCGCTGACCGGCGAATGGACGGGCGCCGACACGAAACCGCCGGCTTCGGCCACGAGCTGGCCGCGGTCGACGTGGTCGCCTTTGGCTACGACAGGTTTTGCGGGTGCGCCGATATGTTGTGAAAGCATCAGCGCTATTTCTGCGGGAATCGCCACGTCGGCAACCGGGCGCCGCGCTGTCAGTTTGGTCTCGGGCGGATGTATTCCGCCTATATGGAATGTCTTCATTCGGCCTGAGGTTTCTTAACTGGGAAGTTGGCGGTGTGGATGGCGTTTCGCGGACAGACGTCGACGCACTTGCGGCAGCGGCGGCATTTCTCCTGATCGATTGTGGCGATATTTCCTTCGACAGTGATGGCTTCGAAGGGACACGCCTTGGCGCATTTGCCGCAGGCTATGCACGACACGTCGCAGACTTTCATCGCCTCGGGGCCGCGCTCGCGGTTGTTGCAGGCTACCCAGACGCGCTGAGGTCGCTTTTTGTCGACAATGGCTATGACGTGGCGCGGGCAGGCTGCCTCGCAGGCGCCGCAGCCTGTGCAGCGCTTGTCGTCGACAACGGGGAGCCCGGTTGTCGGATCGATATGGATGGCATCCCATTTACAGGCGGCGACGCAGTCGCCGCAGCCGAGGCATCCGTTGGGACATCCTCCTTCGCCGGCCGAGACCGTGGCGGCTATGGCACATGAGCGCGGGCCGTCGTAGGCGACACGCCGTTTTGTCAGTTCGCACGAGCCGTTACAGCGGACAATGGCTGTTTTCGGACGAGCCTCGCCGGCTACAAGTCCGACGATGCCGGCGATCTTTTTCATGGCATCTTCGCCGGCGCCGGGGCAGAATAGCCCGTCGAGGCTTGTTGCCTTCGCGCAGGCAACAGCGAAAGCGTGACAGCCGCTTTGGCCGCATCCGCCGCAGTTGGCGCCGGGCAGCAGCGATTCGATTTCGCCGATGCGCGGGTCCTCTTCGACATGGAAGCGTCGCGAAACACCATATAAGGCGGCGGCTCCGGCAATGCCGATTCCTCCCAACGCGATGGTTCCTATAATGATTATATCCATGCTAAGCTTTTGTGATAATCCATTTCATCTGTCGGTCAAACCTTTTTTTCAATGCCGCAACGACACAATACCATGCTGTTACGGCTCCCACAGCCACCGCTACAGATGCTCCGTCGCCGAATCCGGCGGCGGGGAGTCCCGCAAGGGCACCGATGAGCAGAAGCGCCGGGACACCGAACAGAAGTGCGGCGGCCGTCAGCTGCGAGCTTCCGGCGGCGGAGATCTCTACGGTATCCCCCTTGCCGAGGACCCCGGCATAGCAATCGCGCGCTACTGTAAGCAGGCTGTCGGCTCCTGATGTGTTATGGCACACAATCTGCAGTCGGCAACCCTGACAGCTGTCGCTGCAGTCGCCGGTGATTTGTAATGTGATTGTATGGTCGTTTACGTCGATAATCTTCGCCCTGCGCTTTGTCTCAGCGGCCATGGTTGATTTAGGTTTTTGCAAAAATAGATAAAAAAACGTTACGCAAGGCTATTTTTTCAGAAAAGTGGCATTTTGTTCCAGAATCAGGTCGAGAATGGTCATTGCGGTCATAGCCTCAACCACCGGAAGCGCCCTGAGCAGGGCTGTGACGTCGTGTCGGCCACGGGGCGTCAGAACCGTCGGTTTCCCATCTGGGGTTATTGTCGACATCGGGCGCGTCATTGTCGATATGGGCTTGAAGGCCACGCGCATCGTTATCGGTTCGCCTGTCGAGATTCCGCCGAGAATTCCGCCGGCGATATTCAACGGCATCCGCGGGCCCACAGTTATTGTGTCGGCCAGTTCGCTGCCGCGTCGCGCGCATCCGTCGAAGCCTATTCCGTAGTCGAATCCTTTGACGGCCGGTATGCTCATCATAGCCGCCCCCAGCCGTGCCTGTAGCTTGTCGAAAACGGGTTCGCCGAGCCCCGAGGGGGTTCCGCAGACTTTACATTCAACGATGCCCCCGAGAGTGTCGTTGTCGGCTTTCGCTGCGGCAATGGCTTCGGCAATCTGAGCTTCGGAAGGATCGTTCAGTTCGCCGATGCGGACTATTTTTGCCGTGACGCTGATTACCGACGGCCGCAATGCCTCGAGTGCCATGGCACCGGCGAAGACGCGCGCTGCGGTCTCGCGGGCGGATGCGCGTCCGCCCCCGCGATGGTCTCGAATCCCGTATTTCAGGTTGTAGGTGAGGTCGGCGTGGCCCGGACGGTAGGCGGTTTCCATCTCCCTGTAGTCGGCCGCCCTGTAGTCGCGGTTGCGTATGATGAATCCTATCGGGGTGCCGAGCGTCAGGCCGTCGGCCATGCCGCTCAGAATCTCGACTTCGTCGGACTCGTTGCGCTGAGTCGACAGCGGCGATGCTCCCGGACGGCGCCGTGCCATCATGGCGGCGACAGCACCGGCGTCAACCGATATCCGGGGCGGCATGCCGTCGATAATTCCGCCGACAGCCGGGCCATGGCTTTCTCCGAAAGTGGTCAGCCGAAAAATCTTTCCGAAAGTATTGCCGGCCATAGCAGTTACTTAATGAGGTCGGTGACGGAGCCTCCGACGAATCCAACAAGGTCGGCGGGTGCGATTTTCAGCTGTAGTCCGCGCTGGCCTGCGCTGACGAATATTGTGTCGAAATCGTTGACCGTTGAGTGGAAGAAAGTGGGGAACTGCTTCTTCATGCCTATCGAGGTGCATCCGCCGCGTATATATCCGGTCAGAGGCAACAGCTCTTTCATGGGAATCAGATCGGCTTTCTTCACACCGGCAGCTCGGGCCGCTTTCTTGAGATCGACCTCGGCGTCGCCGGGAACAACGGCAACGAAGTGGCTGCGGTCGTCGCCCTGAAGCACAAGTGTCTTGAACACACGCCTGACATCCTCGCCGAGTTCTGCGGCAAGATGCGTGGCGCTCAGGTCGTCGGGGTCGACGGTATATGGAATCAGTTCGTATGGAACAGCGGCCCGGTCGAGAAGCCTGGCTGCGTTGGTTTTGGCAATCTTTGTCATGACACTGCAAAGGTAGTGAATAATCGCGGTTTTTTCGTAACTTTGCGGTTCTGATAACTAAACGCAATCATTAAAATGAAGAAACATCTATCTGTCATTGTCAGCCTGTTTATGGCATTTGCCGCTACCGCGGCTCCCGTACCCGATATTCAAGACATTCTGCGCGGCCTCGGCGGCGGCAAGTCCGAACAGTCGGACAAGTCTGACCAGACTGACAAATCAGGCTCGAGTATCCTCGACGCTCTGACCGGAGTGGGCAACGCTTTAGGCATCATTCCGTCGAAGACTGTCGATGTCGCCTATCTCACCGGAATATGGTCGTATCAGAAGCCTGCCGTGGCTTTCAAAAGCAACAATTTTCTCGCCAAGGCAGGCGGTGTGGCCGCTTCGGCCAAGATAGAGGGGGAACTGGCTCCTTATTATAAGCGTTTCGGCTTCGACAAGATGACGCTTGAGGTCGAGTCTGACTCGACTTTCGTCATGCAGTTCTCGCGGATGAAGCTCAAAGGCTCGATAACAACAGAAAAATCGGCCGACGCCTCGCGTCTGATATTCCATTTCAATGTCATGGGCAAGAATCTGACGTCGATGGAGGCATACGTCAATGCAGAGAGCAGCAGCGTCATGTCGCTGACTTTCGATGTGTCGAAGCTCATGACCGTAGCTAAGTTCGTCGGCAGCATGACCGGCGGCACGATAGGCAGTATGACCAAGCTTCTCGATAATTACGAGGGCCTTACGGCAGGCTTCAAGCTCAAAAAGACTTCAAAGTGATCTTCAGCCGCAGGCCGATATAACGGCTATTACGGCTATAGTGGCGGCCAGCGCTACCGGAACGGCAGCGTGGCCGCCGTTGTTTCGGGCCGTTGAGACAGGACTGTAGCGGCGTGTGACGCTCAGCACAAGCAGCCCTGCTGCAATGCCGACGGCGGTTCCGGCGAGTATGTCGCCCGGATAATGGACGCCGAGATACATTCTTGACCAGCAGTTGAGCACGGCCCATAGAATCAATGATGCGGTTGACAGGCGGTTGCGCAGCACGGGGATGAGCAGGGCAGTCAATGCCCAGGTGTTGGCGGCGTGGCACGACGGGAATCCGTAGCGGCCCCCACGGTAACCGTTGACAACCGTTACGGCGGCGCTCAGCGGATTGTCGGGGTTCGACGGCCTCATGCGCTCGAACACGGGGCGCAGAGCCGAGGCGCAGAGCTGGTCGGCGATCAGAATCGTCAGTCCGGCAGCTACGAGCCATATAAAAGCGTTTTTAGGGCCGTAGTGTCGGAACAGGGCATAGGCGAGCACCAGATAGAACGGCACCCATGTCAGTTTGGCGCTGATCATCCAGAAAAAGCTGTCGGCAAATGCCGTGTGACAGCCGTTGAACCATAACAGAAGGTCGGCGTCGAGGCCGTTAAGGGTTTCTATCATTTTCGGCGCAGTTTGTCGAGATCGGTGTAGAGTTGCTGCAGGCGCGCTTTCAGCCATTTGGCCAGTTTCGGATCGGAGCCGGGGTCGATTGTCTCACTGCCGACATTGAATGTGGCCTTTCGGCCGTCGGGCCCCACGAGGGCGACCTCTTCAGGTTCGGTTATCCATGCCGTATGCGTAGCTGAAGGATCGATGAGGCTTACGCCGTAGGGGAATGCGTCGGCCGACAGGTCGAGAAGCTCCATCAGGGTAGGGGCAATGTCGATCTGCGATGCGACAGTCGTCGGAGCGCAGGGCACTCCGCGCAGGGCCGTTCCGGTCATTATCAGCAGAGAATGATGGCGGTCGACAAGGTCGGGTAGCGATTCGCGCATGGGCCATGTGCCATAGTGGTCAGGGACGATGACAACAAGCGACGGCCGTTGCCTGCCGTTTATGGCATTGACGGTTGCCGTTACGACCGAGTCGGTATATGCGATTGAGTTGGCACGCGGATTGCCGGCGAAGCGCGGATTGGAGAAAGGTACCTCGAAAGGTTCGTGGGAACTCGATGTCTGGAACACAGTCAGGCGCGGAGCATCGGAACCTGTGGGGAGCTCGGCATGCATCCGCTCCGCCACGATATGGTCGTGGGCTCCCCATTTGCCGCGGCGTTCCGATATCGGGAAGTCGTGGTCGCTGACAACCCGGTCATAGCCTCCGGCGACGAGATATGCCATCATATTGGTGAAGTTGGCGTCGCCGCCGTAGTAGTATCGTGTGGCGTAGCCCGCTTTTCTGAGCTCTCGGGCTATCGAAGGAAGATTCTCGGCGCGCTCGACGCTTTTCATGACGCTCGTTGTCGGTTGGGCCGGGAAGCCGCTGAGGATCGATGTAAGGCCGCGGTCGGTGCGGAACGAGCAGGCATAGAAACGCTGCCATGAAGCTCCCGACGCAGCTATCGAATCGAGTCCGACAGCTATCGTTTCGCCGCCGAGCGAGCCGACGACATGGGACGAGAAACTTTCGAGGATGATTATATAGATATCGGGACGCGGCGCCGCGAGGTTCAGGCCGACGCTGTCGGAAGGGATGTCGGCCGAGCGCGATTCGCTGACGATGCGGGCAGCCTCGTTGTCGGCGAAAAAGCGGAATTGCCCGCTGAAATTATTCTGATGGCTCAGCGAGTAGAGCAACGAGAACGTCGGATTGACCGCTGCGTGGTTCAGACGTTGGTTGGCGCTGAAATAGGCGCGGCTGAGGTTCATTGTCGACACCCCGAATCCTCCGCGGATAGGGATGAAGAGAGCTGCAGCCGCGACCGTGGCGACCGCTATCGCTCCCGCTTTGCCGTGCGGTGGCAGCGGAGCGAATCGGTAGACAGCCGAGAGAAAAATGCCGATGAGGGCGGTCACGACGACAACACCGACTGCAGCGAGCGCCGCCTGCCACCATGGGGCTGAGGCCATAGCCGCCTTCGGCGAGCTGAAGAAGTAGAACAGCGGGGTCATGTCGAGCCGGAAGTCCCAGTAGCTGTAGAGAACCGTGTCGGCGATGAAAATGAGTGACAAAAGTGTTGCCGCAATCCACGAGTAGCTTCGGAGTATTGCCGATGCCGCGCGTCGGGCGCCGCAGACTGCTGCGATGCCCGTCAGAGCAGGAACAGCCGTGAGGTAGGCCGCCATCGAAAGGTCCATGGAGAGACCATGACCCATGGCTGCGAGAAATTCTGAGAATCGAGCACCTATGGTAGGAGCATAGATGGCGATGAAGAGAGCGCGTTGCGCCCCGAAGAGCAGCGTGTAGGCCGCCAGGGTGGCCGCGACAGTTGTCAGGGCGGCTAATGCGGGTTTTCCCGGGACGGTCATCGGCGTCAGTCGAAGATACCCTCGATAGATTCTTCTTCGGCAACGTCGCTTTCCGAGCCGCTGCCCGACGAGTAACCGGGGTCAGACGTGTAGCCCGTGCCGCCGAAATATTCCTTCGTGCACAGGCTTATGTCGGTCGGGAACTCGAACTTGGCGTTCGGATCGTAGGGGAGCGACTTGTCGGCGAGCACCTTCTTCATGAACAGACCGTAGATAGGGAGTGCCATTGCCGACCCCTGTCCGTAGCCCATCGTATTGAAGTGTATGTAGCGTTCTTCGCCTCCAACCCATGTGGCGGCCACGAGCTGGGGGGTGAAGCCCATGAACCATCCGTCGGCGTTATAGTTGGTCGTTCCGGTCTTGCCGCCGATGTCGCCGGTGAGATTGTAGACACTGCGGAGCTTGCGGGCTGTACCGCCGTTGACTACGTTGAGCAGCATCGACAGAATCCTGTAGTAGGCCGTTTCGCTGAGCACTTCGGTATGTTTGGGCGTGAACTCGCTGATAATGTTGCCGTTTGAGTCGACGATAGAGCTTACGAAGATAGGGTCGACACGCATTCCGTTGTTGGCGAACGCCGTGTAGGCTGCAGCCATCTCTTTGACCGATACGTCGTTAGGGCCGAGGCAGAGCGACAGCGTCGGCTGGATTCTGCCTGTCAGACCGAAATTGTGCATCGTGCGGGCCACGTTGACCGGGCCTAACTGCGATATGAGACGGGCCGAGATCCAGTTGTTGGAGTGGGTGAGGGCCCACCGCAGATCTACCATCGAGCCGACGCGGGCGCGGCCGGAGTTGCGCGGACGCCAGACGCTGCCGCTCTCGTCGCGGAGCTCGGGCTGGGCGTTGAGAAGCTGGTCGCAGGGGGTGAAGTTCTCTTCCATGGCGTAGGCATAGAGGAAAGGCTTCACTGTCGATCCGATCTGGCGGCGTCCGGTCGAAACCATGTCGTAGGTGAAATATGAAAAGTCGGGGCCGCCGACGTAGGCTTTCACATGTCCGTTAGTGGGGTCGATAGCCATGAAGCCGCAGCGCAGGAACATCTTGTGGTATCGCAGCGAGTCCATCGGCGTCATTACAGTGTCGACGACTCCGTGGTAGGTGAACACCTTCATCTCGTGGGGCGTGTTGAACGCCTTGTCGATTTCGGCTCGGGTGGCTCCGGCTTTCTTCATGGTGCGGTAGCGGTCGGTGTTGGCCATCGCCCGGCGCAGAAGGTGGTTGAGGCGTATCTCCGACAGCTCAACGCGGTTTGAGGTGTAGGGCGCCGACTTCGATCCGCGTTTTTCGCGGAAGAAGGCCGGCTGAAGGTAGCCTCCCATGTGCTGTTCGACGGCTTCTTCGGCATAGCGCTGCATACGCGAGTCGATAGTCGTGTAGATTTTCAGCCCGTCGCTGTAGATGTCGTATTTCGAGCCGTCGGGCTTGGGGTTTTTCTCGACCCAGCCGAAGAGCGGATTTGTCTCCCACATGACGGAGTCTTCGAGGAAGCGGTCGATCTCCCATCCGCGGTAGTTCTCGCGCACGGGCTTCTTTGCCCGCAGCATACGGCGCAGTTCCTCGCGGAAATATGGAGCGATACCTTCTTTATGGTCACTGACCTTATGGAAGTTAAGCGTGAGAGGCAGGGCGCTCAGTTCGTCGACTTCGGCCTGAGTCAGCATTCCGGCTTTCTTCATCTGCTCGAACACAACGTTGCGGCGCTGGCGCGTGCGCTCGTTCTGACGGACGGGATTGTAGTATGACGGATTTTTCACCATCCCGACGAGGGTGGCCGCCTCCTGAATGTTGAGGTCTTTGGGGCTCTTTCCGAAATAGACCATCGCGGCGCTCTTGATTCCGACGGCGTTGTAGAGGAAATCGAACTGGTTGAGATACATTTTCAGAATCTCGTCTTTGCTGTAGAAGCGTTCGAGCTTCACGGCAATCATCCATTCGATAGGTTTCTGGAGGGCGCGCGAGAAGAATCCGTTGCTGCGCGGCGAGTAGAGCTGTTTTGCGAGCTGCTGGGTTATTGTTGAGCCGCCGCCGGCGTTGCGCTGCTGCATCAGCAGGGTCTTGAATAATACGCGCATGAACGCGCGGGCGTCGATTCCCGAGTGTTCGAGAAAACGCGAGTCTTCGGTGGCAATCAGTGCGTTGACCACGTGGGGGCTTATCTCGTCGAAGTCGGCGTAGACGCGGTTTCCGGTGTCGCGGAAATAGCGGCCTATCTCTTCTCCGTCGGCCGAATAGATTATCGAGGCGAAACGGTCGCGCGGGTTCTTCAGCTCTTCTACGGGCGGCATATAGCCGATTATTCCGTTGTAGATGAGCACAAAGAAGATGAAGATTGTCAGTATGAGGATTCCGAAAGCGGCCCAGAGCCATGCTATAAGGCTCATGCCGCTCTTGCGGCGCTTGCGGGACTTCCCGTTGTTATATGCAAAGTTGTTGTTGCTCATATTATTGAATATCGGCCTTCATAAGGCCATATTTCAGCGCAAAGTTAGCGAAAAATTGCGGTGCCGCCAAATCTCGGCGCGGGGTCAGCGGCGTGCGGCGAAGAAGCTGCGGAGCAGGGCGGTGGCTTCGTCGGCAAGCAGTCCGCCTTCGACGCGTGCGCGCGGGTGGAATGGCGGTCGGGCCGAGAACACGCGATAGCCGCGTTTGGGGTCGGGGGCGCCGTAGACTATGCGGCTTATCTGTGCCCATCCGATTGCGCCGGCACACATGGCGCAAGGCTCGACGGTGACGTATAGCGTGCAACCTGTCAGATATTTCCCGCCCAGGCGCGTGGCGGCCGCCGTGATGGCCTGCATCTCGGCGTGGGCGGTGACGTCGTTGAGGGCTTCGGTCAGATTGTGTCCGCGTCCGATAATGGCGCCTTTGGGACTGACGACGATGGCGCCGATAGGCACTTCGTCGGCTTCGGCCGCGCTGCGGGCTTCTTCGAGAGCCCGGCGCATGAACTGCTCGTCAAGCTGCTGCTGTGTCATGACTGTGTGAAGGTACGAAACGTGCCGAAAGCTCCCAGAGAATGTAGATCGGCAGGAAAACTACGGTAAGAGTGAACGGATCGCCCGTAGGGGTCACCACGGCGGCGAGTATAAGCAGCACGACCACGGCGTGGCGCCGGTAGGACGAGAAGAACGAGCGCGTCAGCAGTCCCGTTTTCCCCAGTAGCCATGCCAGAAGCGGAAGCTCGAAGATTATTCCCATGACGAGAATCAGCATCAGAAAATTGTCCATATAGGAATCGAGCGAAATCTGATTCGGAACAAGCTCGCTGACCTGATAGCCGGCGAGAAAGCGCAGTGTCAGCGGAAATACGAGGAAATATCCGACCGCAACGCCGATGAAAAACATCACGTTGCCGAACAGGAAAGCCGTGCGCGCTCCGCGTTTCTCGCGTTCATACAGGCCGGGAGCAACAAAGCTCCAGAGAAGATAAATGATTATCGGGAACGAGAACACCAGAGCGAGCCAGAAACTTGTGGAGATATGGATAAAGAACTGGCTGGCAAGCTGGATGTTGATGAGGCTGACGCTGAAATCGGCGTTGAAGTCGGGGGTTATGCCCCTGGCTGAGCCAAGCGACGCGAGCAGGCCGTAGAGGCAGAAGTCGGAGCGAGTAGGTGCCAGGATTATGCGGTCGAAAATCTCGGGCATGGCCGCGAAGAACACGATTGCCATAAGAAGCACGACGGCTCCGGCGCGCAGCAGAACTCCGCGAAGGGCGTCGACGTGATCCCAGAACGACATCTCGCCAAGATTGCCATCGGCCATCACTTGGCTTTTTTATCGGAAGCCCCGTCGGTGGAATTTATCTCGTCGCTGATGTCGTTCATTCCCTGTTTGAAGGAACGCACACCTTTTCCGAGTCCTTTCATAAGCTCGGGAATCTTTCGGCCTCCGAAGAGAAGAAGAACAACGAAGACGATGATGACGATCTCGCCGGTGCCGAGGTTCAGAAATCCTGGTAGCATATATAAATAGCGGTTGTTTAGCGGTTAAAGATATGTCTTGGTGCAAAGTTAGCGCTTAAAATTCGAAAAATAAGCGTTTGAGTGGCAAAAAAACCTTAACTTTGCAGCCACTAAAAATCATTCACAATTTCGAAATGAGTAAAAAAGCTTTTGTATTTCCCGGCCAGGGATCTCAGTTCACCGGCATGGGCAAGGATCTTTACGAGAATAATGCCAAGGCCCGCGAGATGTTCGACAAGGCCAATGAGATTCTCGGATTTAATATTACCGACGTGATGTTTGAAGGCACAGCCGACGACCTCAAGCAGACCAAGGTCACCCAGCCGGCAGTGTTTCTCCATTCGGTTGTTCTCGCTGCCACGATGGGCGACGAATTCAATCTGTCTCTTATACACATCTGACGCTGCCGACGACT
>ENA-OYYU01000219-OYYU01000219.1-human-gut-metagenome-genome-assembly--contig:-NODE-219-length-24180-cov-8.927420_pt1 | contig 24180 bp, 20 predicted proteins | sample MGYA00244068_ERZ653460 | MGnify/ENA primary metagenome ERZ653460 (study PRJEB26926, sample SAMN06164914) | human gut metagenome | biome: ENVO:00009003; feature: ENVO:2100002; material: ENVO:00002003... | reverse complement strand
TTTGTACCCTGTTTTTTAATAATCAGGGTATTTTTATTTTACAAAAATTTAATTTTTTGCTATAATAAGAATGCAGATTGGATAAGATTTCCAAACCGACCATAAATATTATTTTATAAAACGACGAAAGAGGGGCTTGGTTATGAAAAAGATAAAAAAATTGCTGTGTATCATGCTGGCGGCTTTGCTGCTTGCCTCGGTTGGGACGGTCGCGGCAGGCGCCGAAGAATCGGTACAGCCGGATATGGAGGCACTGCAACAAAAATTTATTGCGTATTTGGATGAGCAGGGGGTGGCTCACAAATTTGAAGAAGAAGAAACCTCCGAAGTGCAATTGATTACAGTAACCAATAATTGGTATGTGTTTTATGGCACACCGGGATGGCTGCATCCAACATGTGTTTCGGATCGAGTTAGAAATTACATACTGGTGAATTCCTCATGGGAGCATCCTTATAAATTAGGAATCTATGCTGAAAAAAATGGAGAAATATTAACTCTAAATGATGCGAATAGAACGGGAGAAATCATTCTGAATGATACTATTATTAATACGATTCTTGAGCAGATTTCTTCTATAAGAGTTTATTCTCCTGGTGATACTGATATGGATGGTGACGTTACTGTAAAGGATGTTCTAAATGTACAAAAAATAATTGCTAAGCTGATAGCTGCAGACGAGTTTACGTTTGTTTTTTATGACTATAATAATGATGGAGATATTAATGTTTGTGATGTTTTAGATATACAAAAGAAAATCGCAAAAATTTTGTAAATAAAAGCGTGAGGGGATAGAAAAATGAAAAGGATGATTTCTGTTTTGCTGTCTTTGTTGATATGCGGTATTCCGGTAGGAATATACGCGGCGGAAAAAGAGGAAGCGGTTGCGCCGGAAGATAAAATTTCAGAAGAGCTGTATCAGGAATTTGCCCGGCTGGAAGCAGAGGGGAAAGACTTATCAAAAGAAAAAATACCGGTATGGGTATGGTACAAGGATATCGATCAGAAACAGGTGGACAGGGAAGTAGAGGAACAAACGGGGTTGACAGAAGAAAATATTTCGGTAGATTTTGAGATGCCGTCACACTCCTTAATTGAAGCTTTAAAGCAAGAAAAAACAAATAGTAAAATCAAATGGATAAATATTTGCAGAATACTTCGGTAGGTAGAAAACTTGAAGTACAGCGTACAAACGAATATTTAAAAACAAGGCGCAAAGTTTCAAGAAATAAATATATTGCTGAAAGTACTAGTGTCATTAAGACGACTATGATTCAGAACGATGATATAAATTTTATCAGCAAGTATGCACCTGCTATAATTACCACTATGACAAGACAGCAAATTCTGCAGATTTGTAAAAATAGCAAAATTGAATTAGTTGAATTATTTAGCAACGAAACTCCGATGTTTCCGTCAGAAACCTCAGTACTTGATGGTAGTGGTGTTACAAAAATTCGAAACAAAATAGGACTTCTTGGAGATGGTGTTAAAATAGGAATTCTTGATGGTGGAATTCCTGAAAGTAGCACTGAATTGAATTCTCAGAATATTACAAATATTAATGCAAATATTATTGATAGTCATGCAACCCGTATGGCCATCACTATTGCGGGTGCAAGTGGTGTTGCTCCAAATGCAAAATTATATTGCACTGACTGGAGGAGCTTGTATAACAACATAGAACTTTTACTAACTGAAGGTGTTAGTATTGTTAATATGTGTTTAAATTGGAGCAGAAATGGAAATATGTATACTTCCAGAGAAAAGTGGATGGATCATTTAGCTGTACAACACAACGTGGATTTTTTAATTCCTGCAGGCAATAGTGGACCAAAAAGTGATATTGGTGATCCTGGACTTGCCTACAATGTTATTACAGTAGGTGGGTATGACGACCATGAGACAAGTACGCATGTGGATGACTCTTTTTATCCCGATGGTTCATTTGTAAGTGTTGGAGGTTGTCAAAAACCTGACATTATTTCGCCAAAAAATCTTCCTGGCGGAGGAACTTGTAATGCGACGGCACATACTACTGGAATCGTTGCACTTCTCTTGGAATTGAAGCCCTCCCTCAGCTACCAGCCGCAGACTTTAAAGGCAATTTTAATGGCCTCCTGCCAACGTAAGGTACAGTCACCGGCAGGTGCGGCGGCGGAAACGATGGAACAGGGCCTAACGGAACGGCAGGGCGCGGGAGCTGTGGACGCGTGGAACGCCGTATGCATAGTGTCACAAGGAAATTACGGGTACGGCGAGGTGACGTCTGCTACGGAAAAGCGCAACTTTGTCCAGCCGACCTATGGCGCAAGCCATATGAATGTGAGCGTTGCGTGGCTACGGGAAAATTCGATTTCGTCAAGCAATCACGCGAGCGGAACTGTTGTTGCCGGTACGCAGCACGACCTCGATTTAAGTGTCTACAGAAACGGCTCGCTTGTCGGCTCATCAGCCAACGCGAACAGCTCAACCGAGATGGCGTACTTCCCGCTTTCTTCGAACGAATCTCGTTATCAAATTAGAGTCAGCAAAGAAGATTCTACAAATCTAGAAACCGTGCGCTACGGCTACGCGTGGTGTACCGACAACATGGCGTTCCGCGAAAACCTGACGGGTACGGGCTATCCGGATGGTATTTTTTACATACGCGGTAAATCAAACGCAAACGGCGCATATTTGACGGTCGATGAGGAAACGGGGCAGATTTCCCAGGAGGCCTTTACGGGAGAGGCAAACCAGCAGTGGGTATCCAGTAAAACTGGGTACGACCCCTTTACTATCCAGACAAATTCAAGCGCCTACCCCGGCTGCCTTTCCATAAGCGGGCAAACGAACGCATGGGTCAGTCAGGACAGCGCGCAGTATATAACCTTCGGCGGCAGCAGTATTGACAATACATATGGTATCCAGCTCTACGGGCTGCCCGCGTCGAATTCGCGCAGCCTGACCGCGCTCGATACCAGCGCGCAAAGCAGCGCGGCAATCTGGCAGAATATAGGAATTCCGGAGCGGTTCCAGTGGTATTTTGAGCCGGTCGGTTATATCCGGGGAGACGTTAACCGGGACGGGACGGTTTCAACTGCCGACGCCCTGCTTGCACAAAAATATGTAAGCAAGCTTGTGACCTTTGACGCGGCGCAGAGGTTCCTGGGCGATATGGACAATGACGGGCAGGTAAATATGAATGATGTCAATTTAATCCAACAGGCGGTTGCCGCCGGATAACGGCTGGCAATACCGGATAAAACATAGAAAATCCGCATGACAATCGAATAAAAACATTGACAAAGCACCGTTGCTTGTGGTATGATTCTAAATTGCCGAGTAATGGTGTTTTGCGCGTTTTCACGTGGTTCTTTTGTCGCAAAACAGGCAGAAATGCCCGTTTTTTCTGTTTATTACCGATAATGGAATGTTTTGCTGTTAACGAGGTTATAATAATATGGCCTTGTTCAACATAAAAAATTTTTGAAAGGAGGAAGCATATGCCTACCTTTAACCAGTTGGTCCGCAAGGGACGTGAGGTATCTGAAAAGAAGGCGAAGGCGCCTGCTCTTTTAAAGGGCTGGAACTCTAAGAAGCGCAGAGCGATTGACCAGAGTTCTCCCCAGAAAAGAGGCGTCTGCACCGCTGTTAAGACAGCAACCCCGAAGAAGCCGAATTCCGCGCTCAGAAAAATTGCGAGAGTCAGGCTTTCCAACGGAATCGAAGTCAGTTCCTATATTCCCGGCGTAGGCCACAACCTGCAGGAGCACTCCGTCGTCCTTATCAGAGGCGGTAGAGTTAAGGATCTCCCTGGTGTACGTTACCATATCATCAGAGGAACACTTGACGCGCAGGGCGTTGCAAAACGCATGCAGGCCCGTTCCAAGTATGGCGCTAAGCGCCCGAAGGCAGGGAAATAAGGGATTGACAGGCACCAAAAGTGGAACAAGGTAATTTTTGAAAAATACCAGTACAATACAGATGTGCTTTGCTTATATATAATGAAAAGCCTTTTGTATTGGCCCACGGGAGTTTGTCGCTTTCGAGTACCTATGATATCTCATCTTTGTGAAGGAGGGAAGTAAAGTGCCAAGAAGAGGCTCAATTGCAAAACGTGATGTTTTGCCCGATCCGGTTTACAATTCAAAGCTTGTCACACGCTTGATCAACAATATCATGTATGACGGTAAAAAGGGTGTTTCCCAGAAAATCGTCTACGGTGCGTTCGATATCATCCGTGACAAGACAGGCAAAGACCCGCTTGAGGTCTTTGAGCAGTGCATGGAAAACCTTATGCCTGTGCTGGAGGTAAAGGCCCGCCGTGTAGGCGGCGCCACATACCAGGTACCGATGGAGGTTCGCCCGGAAAGAAGACAGACATTAGGTCTTCGCTGGCTCTCCACATATTCGAGACAGCGCAGTGAAAAGACAATGAAGGAAAGACTTGCCGGTGAAATCCTCGACGCTATTAACGGCGCCGGCGGCGCTGCCAAGAAGCGTGACGATACGCATAAGATGGCAGAGGCCAACAAGGCTTTCGCGCATTACAGATGGTAATAGGAGGATTTTATGTCAAGGCAGGTTTCTCTTGAGAAAACTAGAAATATCGGCATCATGGCTCACATCGACGCCGGTAAAACAACGACGACAGAGCGTATCCTGTTCTATACGGGCATCAGCCATAAAATCGGCGAGACGCATGACGGCGCCGCAACGATGGACTGGATGGTGCAGGAGCAGGAAAGAGGTATTACAATTACCTCTGCCGCCACGACCTGTTTTTGGAGAGAGCACAGGATTAATATCATCGACACCCCGGGACACGTTGACTTCACAGTCGAGGTTGAACGTTCCCTGCGCGTTCTCGATGGTTCTGTAACGGTCATGTGCGCAAAAGGCGGCGTTGAGCCCCAGTCAGAAACAGTTTGGCGCCAGGCCGACAACTATGGGGTCCCGAGAATGGTGTACGTCAATAAGATGGACATCATGGGCGCGGACTTCTATAGGGTCGTCCAGATGATGAAGGACAGGCTCAAATGCAATGCCGTCCCGATTCAGCTGCCTATTGGCAGCGAGGACACCTTCAAGGGTATCATCGATCTCGTAGAAATGAAGGCGGAGGTCTATTATGACGACCTTGGCAAGGATATGAGAGACGAGCCGATTCCTGAGGATATGATGGAGCTTGCGCAGAAGTACCACGACGAGCTCATTGAAAAGGTTGCCGAGCAGGACGAGGCGCTGATGGAAAAATACTTCAGTGGCGAGGAACTCACCATTGATGAAATTAAAACGCAGATACGCAAGAGCACAATTGCCAACACGATGGTTCCCGTAACCTGCGGAACCTCTTACCGCAACAAGGGCGTACAGAAGCTGCTCGACGCGATTGTGGATTACATGCCCGCTCCGACGGATATTCCCGCAATCAAGGGAGTCAATCCGGATACAGAGGAAGAACTTTGCAGGCACGCGTCTGACGATGAGCCGTTCTCGGCGCTGGCGTTCAAGATTGCGACTGACCCGTTCGTTGGTAAGCTCTGCTTCTTCCGCGTGTATTCCGGCGTTGTCAAGGCCGGCTCCACAATCTATAACTCTACGAAGGACAACAACGAGCGCATCGGACGTATCCTTCAGATGCACGCAAACGACAGAAAGGATATCGAGGCGTGCTACGCGGGCGATATCGCCGCTGCGGTCGGCCTTAAGAACACGACCACGGGCGACACGCTCTGCGACGAAAAGCACCCGGTTATCCTTGAGTCCATGGAATTCCCGGAGCCTGTTATCCGTGTAGCCATCGAGCCCAAGACCAAAGCCGGTCAGGAAAAGATGGGTATTGCGCTTGCAAAGCTTGCAGAGGAAGACCCGACGTTCAAGGCATATACCGACGAGGAAACAGGCCAGACGATTATCGCCGGCATGGGCGAGCTCCATCTGGAAATCATCGTCGACCGCCTTCTGCGCGAATTCAAGGTTGAGGCAAACATCGGTAAACCGCAGGTTGCATACAAAGAGACAATCCGCGGCAATGCCGACGTCGACAAGAAATACGCAAGGCAGTCCGGCGGTAAGGGCCAGTACGGCCATGTTAAGATTAGGATTGAGCCGAACCCGACAAAGGGTTACGAGTTTGTCAACGCCATTGTCGGCGGCGCCGTTCCGAAGGAATATATTCCGGCGGTCGACCAGGGTATCCAGGGCGCAATGCTTTCCGGTGTACTCGCGGGCTACAATGTCGTTGACGTAAAGGTAACGCTTTACGATGGTTCCTACCATGAGGTCGACTCCTCTGAAATGGCCTTTAAGATTGCCGGTTCTATGGCGTTCAAAGAGGCAATGCAGAAGGCAAGCCCCGTGCTGCTCGAGCCTATCATGAAGGTAACGGTCATCGTACCGGAAGAGTACATGGGCGACGTTATGGGCGACCTCAATTCCAGGCGCGGCATGATCCAGGGCATGGAGGCGGAGAACGGCGCGCAGAGAATCAACGCGCATGTACCGCTTTCCGAGATGTTCGGTTATGCGACCGACATGCGTTCTAAGACGCAGGGACGCGGACAGTACGTTATGGAGCCCAGCCATTACGCCGAGGTTCCGAAGTCCGTTTCGGAAGCGATTATCACCTCGCGCAGCAAGAAGGAAGACTGATTCTAAGGCGATTTTCTTTTTTGTTTTTCCTATTGCAATTTAGGAACAAAATTGCTAGAATATAGCTTAAGAACTGAAAACTTTTTTATTTTCATATCAAAGGGAGGAAATTCCAATGGCAAAAGAAAAATTCGAAAGAAACAAACCGCATATTAATATTGGCACCATCGGCCACGTTGACCATGGTAAAACAACTCTTACAGCTGCTATCACCAAGGTTCTGAACCTTGAGGGCGACGCTGACTTTGTCGATTACGCAAATATCGATAAGGCTCCTGAAGAGAGAGAGCGTGGTATTACAATCAACACGGCTCACGTTGAGTACGAGACAGAAAACCGCCACTATGCGCACGTTGACTGCCCGGGCCATGCCGACTATGTTAAGAACATGATTACAGGTGCTGCACAGATGGACGGAGCAATCCTTGTTGTTTCCGCCGCTGACGGCCCGATGCCGCAGACCAGAGAGCACATCCTGCTTTCCCGTCAGGTTGGCGTTCCGTATATTGTCGTCTTCATGAACAAGACCGACCAGGTTGACGACGAAGAGCTTCTCGACCTCGTAGAGATGGAAATCCGCGAGCTGCTCGACGAGTATGATTTCCCGGGCGACGACACGCCGATTATCCGCGGTTCTGCATTCGTTGCGCTCGATTCCGCTTCCAAGGACCCGAACGCTCCCGAATACAAGTGCATCCATGAGCTTATGGACGCTGTTGACAGCTTTATCCCGACTCCTGACCGTAAGGCTGACCTTCCGTTCCTTATGCCTGTTGAAGACGTCTTCACAATTACAGGCCGCGGTACGGTTGCTACCGGCAGAGTTGAGAGAGGCCAGCTGAAGACTTCTGAGGAAGTTGAAATTGTTGGTCTGACAGACGAGAGAAGGAAGGTCGTTGTTACAGGCATTGAGATGTTCAGAAAGATTCTGGACTATGCTGAGGCCGGCGACAACATCGGCGTTCTGCTCCGTGGCGTTCAGAGAACTGAAATCGAAAGAGGCCAGGTTCTTTCCAAGCCCGGTTCCATTAACCCGCACACAAAGTTCCGCGGCCAGGTTTATGTTCTGACCAAGGAAGAGGGCGGCCGTCATACACCGTTCTTCAACAACTACCGTCCGCAGTTCTATTTCAGAACGACAGACGTTACAGGCGTTATCTCCCTTCCCGAGGGAACAGAGATGTGCATGCCTGGCGATAACGTCGACATGGACGTAGAGCTTATCACCCCGATTGCTATCGAGGAAGGCCTCCGCTTCGCTATCCGTGAAGGCGGCCGTACGGTAGGCTCCGGCGTTGTTACGAAGATCAACGGCTGATTTTTGCGTTTGATTCTTTTGGCAATATGCTTTTACAGGCGGTATCCTTTTGGATGCCGCCTTGTTTTTTTGAGGCTTTCGTGCATCGAACACTTTATTGCTTGAAATCTATCTCTTTTTTGAAGTGTTGCGTTTCAAAAAAAAGTCCGCGCCGCAGAGGAAAATCCCCTGCGGCGCGGCAGTCTCCGGCAAACCGCAACATCGGCCGGAAAAGATAAGTTAAAAATAATCAGTGCTTCGGCTGGAACAGCCTTTTTACCAGCTTCGTCCGCTCCAGAACAAGAACGAGAGGCAGCCCGAGTACAACGCAGACGCCAAGCTCACCCAAAGCGACAAGCCCGCCCTGAATCAGAAAGCTGCCGAAATGGAACGGCCCTTCAATAAAGAAAAACTCAATTTCAAGCCCGATGATTACGCCATTAAAGAGCGCGGGCATCAGCGCCGCGAGAAGCGGCAGGCCCTTTACCCGCACGTTGCGAAGCCGGTACATACAAAGCACCGCCAAGAGCGTAGCGGCAGAGCCGAAAACCATATCGACCGGCAGGGCGCCCAAGCTTACAATATTGGCAAGCACGCACCCGGCTGTAAGTCCAGGTACAGCGGCGGGAGTGAAAAGCGCAAGCATCGTAAGTACCTCAGACGCGCGAAACTGGACCGCCATCGAGGTCGTACCAGGGAGCAGCAGCTCCTGGGCATAGGTAAGCACCACATAAAGCGCCGCAATCACGGCGCCCTGCACGAGATATATCGTGCCTTTGTTTTTCGTCATATGAATTCCTCCGTAGTTTTGTTTAAGGTCTGGATGTTGCGACAGACCGCGCATTGCGCAGATAATAGAATACAACAAATCCGCCTGTTTTTCAAGCAAAAAAGAAACAGGCAAACAGAAATCGCCGTTCCGGTAAAGAACGGCGATTCCTGTTTTAGGATTTCTTGAAATAATGGTAAAACAAATGTGTAGGTGTAATCAATTTTAGTGTTCCTTATACTTTCGCGTCGCCGGTATCTCCAAGCAAGTTGAAACGGAACAGTTTGCGTTCATCGTCTTTGTTTTCGCAGACGATATAAGCTTCGGCGATTTTTCCGCCTTCAATCAGCTGGGTCAAACCTACCAGCTGGCAAAGCTTACTTTTCAAGTTTAAGTGGTCGCCCTCGCGTGTGACGAGGAAGACGTTTCCCTCGCAGGTGTCAAGCACGGCGAGGAATGCGGGTACATCGATGTCATGCAATTCAAGAATCGGTGTCATAGAAATTCCTCCTTCATAAAATATGAAATTTTCGCGTGCCTACTTTGATTTTACTTCTCATTTCGGATATGTGGCAGGTACTTTTTACCTGCTGATTCTATTATAGCAGAGTTTTTGGGAATGTCAACAAAAATCAAAAACTTATTTTGTGACAAATGACCTAATGTCTGTTCAAGGTGTACGAAACATATGAATTTAATTGTGAATATGCAACAAACAGGTCGATTCTTTTGTTGTTTTGTATAAAGATTCATACCTCTATTTGTTAAATGTGCACTTTTCACTGATTTTTGCTTTCCCGTATTCATATGTTATGCCGAAATTTGAAGTACATATTTACGAAAAGGAATTTTAAACGGTTTTTCCGTCACAAATACATATATTTCTCTCCACTAAACCGGCGAGATTCGTATCATGCGTGATTAGTATAACAGTTTTTCCCTTTTTATGCAAGTGAAAAAGTATATCAATTATGTCATTTCCCGAATTAGTATCTAAATTACCAGTTGGTTCGTCAGCTAAAATAATTGGGGGGCTGGCCGCAATGGCCCTTGCAATGGCGACACGCTGCTGCTGTCCCCCTGATAGCTGCGACGGCCTGTGGTCAATCCGCTTTTCCAGGCCTACGCAGCAAAGCGCGTCGTAAGCCAAATTGTGGCGTTCCTTTTTACGAATGCCGCGGTAAGAAAGCGGCAGCTCCACATTTTCCAGCGCGGTAAGTGTTGGAATCAGGTTGAAGCTTTGGAACACAAACCCAATCTGCTGGTTGCGCACGTCGGACAGCTCGCGCTCCCTCATCTGCGCAACATCTTTCCCTTTTAAATAATAGCTGCCCTCCTCCGGGGTATCGAGACAGCCCAGTATATTCATTAAGGTCGATTTACCAGAACCGGACTGCCCTACAATCGCAATCAGCTCTCCTTCGTTGATTTTCAGGCTTACGTCGTCGAGCGCCCTGATACGGCTGCTGCCCGACCCGTATATTTTACTGATATGCTCAAGCTCAATCAAATGCGGCACGCCAATCGCTCCTTTTCCTCTTTTTTTATTTTACCCGCGGTCATATCTAATATGAAAAGAAAGCGCACAAGAAGAAAAAAAGAATGCGGTAAAATTTGTTCGACATTTTGCCTGTACCCGTGTATAATGACGGTGTCGAGATTGTAAAAAAGGATGTGCTTTAAATGCTCAATGAATATTGGAAACAATTTAAAAGCGGAACCGATATCCGCGGTGTAGCAAGCGGGGGTGTAGAGGGACAGGATATCAACCTGACGGACGAAGCGGTTGCCGCAATGGCAAATGGTTTTTTGATTTGGCTTTGCATGAAAGCGGGGAAAAAGCCGGGGGAGCTTAAAATTGCCTGCGGCAGGGATTCACGCATTTCCGGCCCGCGTATTATCGGCGTGGTAACCAATACGTTAAAAGAAGCGGGCGCGCATGTGCTCGACTGCGGGCTTGCGTCGACGCCGTCCATGTTTATGACGACAATAGACCTTTCCTGTGACGGCGCGGTGCAGATTACGGCGAGCCACCATCCCTTCAACCGCAACGGCCTGAAATTTTTTGTACCGCAGGGCGGCCTGGAGGGAAGCGATATTGAAGAAATTTTAAATTATGCGCAGCGCGGTGAGACGCCCCAGCCGAAAGAGGGCGGAAAAATAGAGGCCGTCGATTACATGAAGGACTACGCAAAGCGCCTGCGCGATATGATTTGTAAAGAGGTTAACGCCGCTGATTATAATAAGCCGTTAAAGGGGTTTCATATTGTTGTGGACGCTGGCAACGGCGCGGGCGGTTTTTACGCGAAAGACGTATTGCGGCCGCTGGGTGCGGATACCTCCGGCAGCCAGTTTTTAGAGCCTGACGGCATGTTCCCTAACCATGTCCCAAACCCGGAGGACGAGGCCGCAATGCAGTCGGTCTGCAGGGCTGTCATGAACGCGAAAGCCGATCTCGGCGTGATTTTCGACACAGACGTTGACCGCGGCGGGGCGGTTGGAGCGGACGGCAGGGAAATCAACCGTAACCGCCTGGTCGCCATCGCTTCCGCGATAGCCCTGGAGGGAAACGGCGGAGGTACGGTCGTGACTGATTCCATCACCTCCAGCGGTTTGAAGGAATTCATAGAAAACACGCTCGGCGGCGTACACTGCCGCTTTAAAAGAGGCTATAAAAACGTAATCAACGAGGCGCTGCGCCTGAACGCACAGGGAATCAACTGCCCGCTGGCAATCGAGACGTCGGGCCACGCGGCTATGCGGGAAAATTATTTTCTCGACGACGGCGCTTACCTGTGCACCAAAATTATTATTAAAATGGCGCAGCTTAATAAAGAGGGGAAGCGGCTTGAGGATTTGATTGCGCCGCTCAAAGAGCCGGCGGAGAGCAAAGAAATCCGCATAAAAATTCTGGAACAGGACTTTAAGGCCTGCGGGAACGCGGCGCTTGCGGAGTTGGAAGCATACGCAAAAGGCCATGCCGGATGGCAGGTTGCGCAGGACAGCAGGGAAGGCGTGCGCGTTTCTTTCGATAAAGAAAACGGAGACGGATGGTTTTTACTGCGCCTGAGCGTACACGACCCGATTATGCCGCTCAACATTGAAAGCGACAGCAAGGGCGGCGTACAGGTGATTTTGAATCAAATTGCAGCTTTTTTAAAGAGCTGCGGCGGAATCGATACTTCCGTTTTATAAGCAGCGGCAGCAGGCGGAAAAGCTTCCGCGAAAGCCCGGCTGCGACGCACAGCTGACAGGAAGGTGAGCTATCTTGCAGGACGCCATCATACCTATAATAAAATAGACGGATTTAGATTACAGGATTCTCGTAGAGGCTGATTTTCCTGTCGATTCATTTGAGGACAAGCTTTCTGTTGAAGCGGTAAAAAAACGGGAAAAATGTTTTTTCGAACGGCGGCGGGCACAAATTTGCTTGAAATGCTTTCCGGCATTTAAAATGAGCCCCGCGTATTGGGCGGCGGGCATAAAGCAGGTGGGCTGGATGGATGTAGACAATAAAAAAAGAGAAATCAAGCGGCATGGGACGTTTGAACTGCCGATGGAGTTTTACGACTGCAACAACCGCGTATATAAGGATTGCTATATGCATTGGCATAAGGAAATGGAAATTATCTATGTCATCTGCGGCACGCTTTTTGTCAGGATGAGCGGCGAGGTTGTGGAAGGCCACACGGGCGATTTTATTTTTATAGAGCCGGAGACGGTGCATCACATCACAAGCGGCGGAGAGCTGCTGCGCTTTAAATCCTTTGTATTCTCGCCGCGTGTTTTAAACGGCTGTGAGGATGATTTCTGCCAAAACGTTGTAGCGCAGCCTCTGGTTTTGAGACAGCTGCGGGTTTCCGACAGGATTTTTCCGGGGCAGGTGCGGTATGAAGAAATAAAGAGCGCGTTTTTTGAGCTTTCGGATTGCTGTGATAAAAAGGAGGACTTTTACCAGCTGCGTGCGAAGGTTCTGCTGCTTCAGCTGTTTTATGAAATCCTGAGCGGCGGCCATTATAGCATGGTAAGCCTCAGCACCGGTAAAGTATCGGCAGCCGTCCGCGACGCGCTCGAATATATTGAGCACAATTACAGCAGCGATATAACGGCCAAAACCATTTCCGGCCATGTGCATTATAACGAGTATTATTTTATGCGCGTATTCAAGAAATACACAGGGAAAACACTCGTGGAATACATTACGCAGCTGCGGCTGGATAAATCCAAAGGCCTGCTGCTTGGCGGCGATACCGTGGAGGAGGCCGCGTTCCAGGTTGGTTTTTCCTCAACAAGTTATTTTACAAGCAAGTTCAAAGAAGCCTTTGGTGTAACACCGAGCGAATTCCGAAGGCTTACCAAACAGAAATAAACGGCAGGAAATGGCATGCAAATGGATATTTTGCATGCTTTTTCTTTACGAAAATCAGGAATTTAACAGGGAATGTCAGTATATTTATATCCATTAATTCTTAAAAGTGGTACAATTATTTTAGTGAAAAAGCCTAATTTAAAAGCCGGCGGCTTTTCACAGCGGTCCGGATGGGTGGACCAGGTATCCGAAACAGCAGAAAAGGAGTGTTTGGTATGTATAAGAAGCGGATGAGAATTGTCAGTATCCTTCTCACGCTTGCCATGCTGCTTGCAAGCGTTGGCTTTACAGCGCTCAGCGCAGGCGCGGCGGATGTGAAGTACGGCGACGCCGACAGAAACGGCAGCGTCAACCTTTCCGATGTGCTTTGTATCCAGAAGTACCTAGCAAAAGTAATCGGCGCGGAGGCGATTGACAGGGAAGCGGCGGATGTAACAGGGGAGGGCGACCTCAATACGCAGGACGCCTTGTGTATTCAAAAATATCTGGCGCGTATAATCGATACGTTCCCTGCCGAGCAGCAGGCACAGCAGGTTGCGATGACATTCAACGTGACGATTCCCGAGCCTATCCCGGAGGGGGCAAAGGTCAGCATTGGAACGAATTTCAACGATTGGAACCCTGCCGACCCCGCTTGGGTGATGACGCCGGTTGACGAGCTTCATTATACGCTCACGCAATTTGCCGACAAGCAGTATATCGGCAAGGAGGTCCAGTATAAGTACACGGTCCAGGTCGAGGGGCAGGACAGCATGTGGGCGCGTGTAGAAGGCGGCGCCGAGGGCGGCGAAATCGATAACCGCACGTTTACCCTGGAAGAAGGCGGCAATACGGTGAACGACACGGTCGCCATGTTTAAAAACCAAACGGGCCAGAATTCCGTCACAGGCGGGACGCTCGAAACCTTTACCCTGCCTATGCCGCAGTATACAGACGGCAGGGAGCGTACAATACGCGTATGGGTTCCCGATGGCTACGACCCTGAAAATAAGGATAAGCTTTATCCTGTGCTTTATATGCACGACGGACAAAATGTGTTCGATTCCTTTACCTCTTTTGCGGGCGAATGGAAGGTCGACGAAACAATAGCAGAAATGATGGCCAAGGGCTACGAAGGCTCGATTGTGGTCGGTATCGACAATGCCTCTGACAGAATCAACGAGTACACGCCGGATTGGCCGAATGTGGATTCCAGTACCGCGGACAATCCTTCCGGCAACCTTTATGCGAAGTTTATTGCAGAGACGCTGAAGCCATATATCGACAGCCATTACAATGTCCGTACAGGCAAAGAGAGCACGTCAATCGGCGGAAGCTCTATGGGCGGTTTGATTTCGTATTATATTGGCCTTGAATACCCGGAGGTATTTGGGAATATTTTAGTATTCTCGCCTTCCTTCTGGCTGTTTGGTGAAAAGACGCTTGGAGACGTGATTGCCGCACAGGATTTTACTGACACAGAAAATCTGCCGAAGTTCTTCCTGTATGCGGGCGGTTCCGGCGGTGAAGGCAGTATCACCCCATTTATCGACTTTACTAAAAATAAGATGATTGAATGCGGCTATCCGGAAGCAAAGCTCAATTCACTCGTCGACAAATCACAGACGCACAGCGAGAGCGCTTGGTCTAAGTACTTCCCGCAGGCATACCAGTGGCTGGTTGGCTTTACCGAGCCGGAAAAGGATTTTTATCGCATATACTTCGACACATCCGCAGCGGAATGGCCGGAAGCGTATATCTGCATGTGGATCGGCGGGCAAAACTTTGTCAAGATGGAGCCTGTTGCCGGAAGGCCCGGGGTATATTCCTATGACTTGCCAAAGGAGCAGGTGGAGTTCCTGCTCAGAAGCGACATCGAGTTCAACGATTGGGGTACGCACGCGACAGATAATATTACCTTTACACCGGCAAATGAAAACATGGTATACGTGTTAAAGCCAGGCGGAAGCGAGGGGAAATACACCGGAGAGTGGCAGGAGCTGCCGCCGCTTCCGGAAAAAGACGCGTACCGCGTGTATTTTGACGTTTCCAACGCTGCGGATTGGGCGGAACCGTATATCTGCATGTGGATTGGCGGTGAAAACTTTGTAAAGCTCAATCCGGTTGACGGAAAGCCCGGCATCTTCTCTTACGACCTTCCCAAGGAGCAGGTGGAATTCATGCTGAGAAGCGATCTGGACTTTTCTTTCTGGGGCTCGCACGCGACAGAAAACATATCATTCTCGCCTGAGAACGAAAACATGGTATTTGTTCTGGCGCCAAACAGCAGCGGTGGTAAATACACCGGCAGCTGGCAGGCGTATGAAGCGGGATAAAATAAGATAACACAACTGGCCTCCAATAAAGAAGAGCACAAAGGAAATATCCTTTGTGCTCTTCAACTAGGGGGATTGACAGGAATTGTGCCGGTATGCCATAATCCAAAGAAATACTGGATTTAACCGGAGGGATTTCCCATGCGTCTGTTTATCGCTGTGAATTTTGATGAAAAAACGAAAGCGTCGCTCATGGGCGCGGTACAAAAGCTGAAAGAGTCTTCCTCAGCGGGTAACTTTACGCGCCCGGAAAACCTGCACCTGACGCTCGTTTTTATTGGGGAAACTAAGGATGCTGCCGCCGTCAAAGAAGCGATGGAGCAGGTGCGCGGCTTGCCGTTTGAGCTTAGGATAAAAGGCCTCGGAAAATTTGGCAGGGGAGGAAAAGATTTATACTGGCTGGGCGTGGATAGGTGCGCCGCGCTGGAAGAGATGCAGGAAAAGCTTTCCGACGCGCTCCGTGAAAGGGGCTTTGCAATTGAACAAAGGGAATACAAGCCGCATTTGACGCTTGGCAGGGAGGTCGTGCCGCTTCGGGCTTTTGACAGAGGGGCTTTTCAAAAATCATTTGGTACGGTTACCCAAAGGGTTATGTCAATTGATTTAATGAAGTCTGAAAGAATCGGCGGCAGGCTTACCTATACAAAGATATTCAGTACAGCGCTGGGATAAACGGAGCTATCCCGTTACGACGTTCTGGGGTGTCCCGTCCAGAAAAGCGCGGATGTTGGAAAGTACTGTTTTCAGCAGCCGGCGCCTTGTTTCCATAGGGGCCCAGGCGATATGGGGCGTTATGGTGATGTTCGGCGCGCCCAGCAGCGGGCAGTCGGGGCGCATCGGCTCTTTGCGCAGTACATCTATGCCAGCGCCGGAAAGCTTTCCGCTTTCAAGCGCGTGAAGCAGCGCCTCTTCGTCTACAATGGCGCCTCGGGCGGTGTTTACGAAGTATGCGCCGTCTTTGCATTTTTCAAACGCTTCGGCGTTGAACATATTTCTGGAATCGTCATTGAGCGGGCAGTGGACGGAAATGACGTCGCTTTTTGCCAGAAGCTCCTCAAAAGAGACAAACCCTACGTTATCATGCGTTTTGGGGGAGCGTGTGTAGCTTAAAACGTTCATTCCAAATGCAAGTGCAATCTGCGCGGCCGCCTGCGCGATTGCGCCGAACCCGACAAGCCCGATTGTTTTTCCGTAAAGCTCCTGCGTTGGATATATAAATTTAGAAAAGGTTGCGCTTTGCGTCCAGCCGCCGTCCTCGACGAACGCGCTGTATTCGCCGACTTTACTGAAATGCTCTAAAATGAGCGCAAATGTATGCTGTGCCACCGCGCTTGTCGAATAGCTTCCCGCGTTGCATACCGTGATGCCGCGCTCTTTGCAGTGGGTAAGGTCGACGTTATTGTAGCCGGTGGCAAACAGGCCGATGTACTTTAAGTTCTCCGCCTTTGCAAGCGTTTGCGCGTTCATTGGCGTTTTGTTGCATAGGATCATATCAGCATCCTTCACCTGCCCGGCAATCTCGTCATAAACTGTAAGGTCGCGGCATATAAGCTCACCGAATTGCTCAATTGGTTCGAGCGAGAGGTCACCGTCCGTTATGGTTTCCGTATCGGTCACGATTATTTTCATAAGCACTGCTCCTTTCTTTGTATGCTTTTAATATAGCACCGTTTTCATTGTTTGCACAAGGGCGCCGCCGTATTCTTTAAAATACGCTGCATGCATCGGGCATAAAGCTTGCGCAAACTGTTTTTCTGTTATACATTATATATAATAGAAAGAAATACGGAGGGACAGATATGTCAGCTGCAAGGGAAACTGTAATGAAAAGGCTCGAAGAGCTTTCTATCAAGTACAAGGTAACGGAGCACGAGGCGGTGTTTACCATCGGCCAAATGGAGAAGCTGGGAATAGGGCAGTCCGGACATGTTGCTAAGAATTTATTTTTGCGCGACGCAAAGGGGAAACGCCATTTCCTTATAACGCTTTGCGGGGACAAGCAAGTGGACTTAAAAACGCTTGGCTCGAAGCTTGGCGTCGTACGCCTGAGCTTTGCCTCTGAAGAACGGCTGGAACGGATGCTGAAGCTGAAAAAAGGGTCGGTGACGCCGCTTGGGGTAATTAATGATGAAGCCAATGTTGTGGAAATCGTTCTGGATATGGATTTGGAAAGGGAGGACCATATAGGGGTTCACCCAAATGAGAACACGGCTACTGTTTGGCTTTCATACCTGGACCTGTGCCGCTATATCGAGAGCTGCGGGCATTCGTTTACCAGTATGGAAATCTGAAAAAATGTGGAACAAAGCGAGATAACCTGCACGTTCTTTCCTTCGATTGTCAGGCCGTTTGTCCTATATTTCACAAAAATAAAACGTTGCTTGTAATTGGACTTTCCGTATTATATAATCAAGTTAAAGCAGATAAGAGTTAGACGTGATGAAAACGGGAGGAATTTACATGAAGGTTTTATTGACCGGAGGAGCCGGCTACATTGGAAGCCATACCTGTATTGAGCTGATAAACGCGGGATTTGAAACGGTAATCGCGGACGATTTCAGTAACAGCAAGCCTGAGGTCGTCAGCCGGATTAAGGAAATTACCGGCGTGGACGTACCCGTTTACGATATAGACGTGGCCGACAGGGACGCGGTCGACAAAATGTTCCGTGAAAACGAAATAGGCGCGGTTGTCCATTTTGCCGGGTTTAAGGCGGTCGGCGAATCAGTGCAGATTCCCCTGAAATACTACCGCAACAATCTGGACACGACGCTTACCCTGCTGGAAGCAATGGAAAAGTACGATGTCAACCGCTTTGTATTCAGTTCCTCGGCGACGGTTTACGGTGTTCCCGAGCGCGTGCCGCTTGTGGAGGGCATGCCCACCGGCTGTACCAATCCCTACGGCTGGACAAAATATATGATTGAACAGATTTTGACGGACGCGGCCCACGCCAACCCTAAGCTTTCCGTTGCGCTGCTCCGTTATTTTAATCCGATTGGCGCACATGAAAGCGGCAGGATTGGGGAGGACCCCAACGGTACCCCGAATAACCTTCTTCCCTATATTACGCAGGTCGCGGCGGGCAGGCTCAAGCAGCTTTCCGTATTCGGTGACGATTATCCCACCAAGGACGGCACGGGCGTGCGCGATTATATTCATGTGGTGGATTTGGCAAAGGGCCATGTTGCCGCAATTAATTATGCCAGCCAGCACGATGGGGTTGAGATTTTTAATCTCGGAACCGGAATCGGCTACAGCGTGCTTGATATTGTCAAGACCTTTGAAAAGGTGAATGGCGTGAAAATCCCCTACGTAATAAAAGACAGGAGAAGCGGCGACATTGCAGAGTGCTATGCGGACCCTGAAAAGGCCAAAGAAATTATGGGGTGGACGGCGGAAAAAAATCTGGAGGATATGTGCAGGGATTCATGGAATTGGCAGAAAAACAATTTAAACGGTTATGAAAGCTAAAAAGACAACATTTTTTATACAAAAATAACAATAACTTGGATGGAAATTTTTCGCTTTCTTGTAGATTAATTTTTGTGAAATTTTTAAATTTTATTGCTTTTTGGATTAGTATAGGCTATAATTGTAATGCTTATCAAAAGCGTAAACAAAAGGAGGATTCTGAAAATGTTTAGAAAACACAGCAAAGTAATCAGTGTTATTCTTTCCTTAACATTGATTGCGACAATGTGCGTCATGTCCGCGACCAGCTTTTCCGCGGCGGACACGGGTTTCTACGTTGTAGGCGAGATGCAGGGCTGGGCCCCCGCTACCGCAGACCCTATGACGGATAACGGAGACGGCACATGGACAAAGGTTTATACAAACCTGCCGGTTGGAGCGGGTGGCTTCAAGGTAATTGACGCGCAGTCTTCCGACTGGGACTCTTTTAATCAGTACAATCAGGACGGCAACGCCAATTTTGGCAAGCCCGATGTCAAGTACGAAATTACAGAAGCGAACTCTACGATGACAATTGTCTTCAGTGAGACCGAGATGAAGGTTCTCTCCTGGGAAATCACCGCGGGCGAACAGCCGACCGGTGGCTCTGAAGCGACCGACCCGTCGGAGCAGCCGTCTGCAACGGACGCTACAGAGGCTTCTACTGCTCCTGCGGCCGACACGGTTACAATCAACGGCGTAGAATTCAAGACCGGCGACAAGGTCGTTTACACGGCTTATCTGAAGGTCGCTGAGCTTGCAGCCGGCATTAATGTACATGTTGCTTATGACGGCGGCCTTCTGAAGGTTTCCGATAAGACGCTGGCAGCTAAGAAAGCCGAAGTGATTCCGGTTGCTTATACAGGCAGCTGCGTTCTGAACTTTGACCCGGTTGACGCATCCAACCAGGTACTGTTCAATTCAAACGACATCGACGAAGGATACGACTTTACAGCAGACGGCAAAGTGCTTATTACACTCACGTTTGACGTAATCGGCACCTCTGGCACCGGCACAATCAAGGCTGTTGTCGACGAGCTGCTCGGTATGACAAATGCCGACAAGGAGAATCCTCCGATTGCTGACTTTGAATTAACTGACAAAACAAGCAAGGAAGAGCCGGTAATCCCGTCAGAAACAGAAACCGCAACCTCTACAGAAACAGAGACGGAGACCGCTACTGAAACCCAGCCGGTTAACGATAAGGTTATTATCAATGGTTATAAGTACACGCAGGGTTCCGAGCTTACCTATACAGCTTACCTCAAGACGAGCGAGCTTGCGGCGGGCATCAACGTAATCGTTGATTACAGCGGCGACCTGCTGAAGCTTAGCGACGTAACATTGAATGCGAAGAAGAAGGAAGTTATTCCGGTTGCTTACACAGGCAGCTCAATCCTGAACTTTGCTCCCATCGACGGCGCAAGCCAGGTACTGTTCAACTCCAACGATATTGATGAAGGCTACGACTTCACTGTTGACGACGCAGTTCTTATCACGCTGAAGTTCGACGTCACAGCGGCTTCCGGTGTTGGCAGCATTAAGACAAATATTGTTGAACTGCTCGCTATGACCAATAAAGACAACCAGAATCTCCCGATTACCGATTATAAGGTGACAGAGAAGTTTGAGGGTTATATTCCGGATGGCACTGAGCCGACGGAAACCCAGCCGACTCAGCCGACTGAAACCCAGCCGACTCAGCCGACTGAAACCCAGCCGACCCAGCCGACAGAAACTCAGCCGACTGAGCCCCAGCCGACACAGCCGACGGAATCTCAGCCAACTGAGCCCACAGACGCTCCTACAAATGCCCCGACTTCCGCACCGACAGTAGCACCGACTCAGGCACCTACACAGGGCCCGACTAATGGTGGTACCACCAACGGCGTTACAACGGGCGACAGCACTTCGGTTGCTATGCTCCTGGCGATTCTCATGCTGGCAGCTGGTGCCATTGTGGTAGCACGCAAGCGTGTGAAAGAGTAAGATTAGTTTGGATAAGAAGCCAATCTGAATAAACAAACCCTCCGGTTAATCCCGGAGGGTTTTTGTTATTGCCGATAGATGAATTTGCTTTTTTCGTTGTCTTTTATTTGTTTTTATATTATAATAGACTGCAAGTGATTCGCGCCGCGCTTTTTTGGCGCTAACAGTAATGAAAACGGAGGAGAGTCCTATGAAGACAAAGAAAAAAATACTTCGTTCCGGTACAGCATTGGTTACCGCCTTGCTTATCATATGCCTTTCGTTAGTGACGGTGTTTGCCGCAAACGAGGCGGAATATAAGGTGAACGGCCAAACGGTCAGGACTGGGGATACCGTAACCTATATCCTGCGCTTTACCGGCCTCAACAAAAAGGTTGCCGGAATCAACATGTATGTGGAATACGACGAAAAACATCTTTCGGTTATAAAAGAAACGGCAAATCTTCCAGTTTTTACCGATGCTGTATGCAATACGGCTTCTGCGGGCAAGGTGTATTTCAACTCCGCGAACGCCGCCCGGGGCTACGAAATAGATGATGAGGCAATTATTATTTCGATTTCTTTTAAAATCAAGGATGAAGCAGGAACAATTTCCGATATTACAAGCGTGGTCGAAGAACTGTATGATATGGATGTCAAGCCGGTGGACTCCAGCGCTTACCAGCTGGATGGCTCCGTTATAGAAGGCACTCTGCCTGACGTGGTTACTCCGCAGGACGTCGAAAAAAGAATCGAACAGGCGAAGAAAGACAGCGGGGAGGATACGGGTACAAATTCTATTAATCTCTGGATTATCATAGGCGGCGCGGCGGCTTTGCTTTGTATTGCGGCGGCCGGCATCATAATTATAGCGAGAAGAAACGGAAAGAAAGAACAGACTCCCAAAGACAGCAGCGCGGATGATTCCGAGACAGAGCAGAAGAGCAGGAACGAATAATCTTTCGTCGTAACCACAAAAATAACTAATACTTATTGTATAATTTGTGAAAAGTTCGGATTTCCATAAATAATTTATCCAAAAAGCCTTGAAGTCACATTTTGCTTAGTGTATAATAAATTCGCTGAAGTGTACACAGACTTCGAAAAAATATTAGGAGGAAAAAACCAATGAGAAAGTTAACCAGCGTATTACTTGTACTTTTACTGGTAGTATCTATGTGCTGTATCGCCGCGACAAACGTTGGCGCATCCGGTGCTGCGGATCTGCCGGAACCCGCTGAGGGAATGTACAGGTACTATTTCCTGGCTCCGAACCAGTGGCTTGAGACGAATGACGTCGCGGGCATTTACTGGTGGACCCCGTCTGAGAACGGTGCCTGGCCGGGTGAAGAAGCAACAAGAGTAGGCGACTACAAGAACCTGTTCTATTATGACGTACCGAAGGAGACTCCGGTGATTATCTGGAACGCGTTCGTTGACGCCGGAACAAAAGACAATCCGACAGAAGATGCACCGTATGCTTTCCAGACAGCAAACGTGAGCGTCGAATACCTCGATCCCGGTGAGAACGACAAGTGGCCCGAAGGCCGTGACGACATGAATGGCTGCATTTATGTTATCGACTGCAACGGCGCTCCTGACTTCGACCCGTTTGGCGGCGCTACCACATGGCCCGGCGAATGGTGCGATTTCGACCCCGAGACGACTAAGATTGACGGCGACCTCACGGCGGAGGAATATGTTGCTCAGAAGTACTTTGATGTAACACAGCCGACTCAGCCGAGCGAAACAGACCCGTCCAGCGATTCGTCTGACCCGACCGACGAGCCTACAAGCGAGCCGGCTACATCTACACAGCCTGTGACGAGCGACCCGACTGAGCCTTCTTCTGAATCGACTCAGCCGACAACCGCACCGGCAGAATCCATGACAATCAACGGCGTTAAGGTGAAAACAGGCGACCAGGTTACTTATACGGCTTATCTGAAGGCCGAAGAGCTTGCGGCTGGAATCAATGCCTATGTTGAGTATGACGGCAGCCTTCTGAAGGTTTCTGACGAAACAAAAGCGCTTAAGAAAAAGGATGTTATTCCAACTGCTTATACAGGCAGCTCTATCCTGAACTTTGACCCGGTCGACGGCGCAAGCCAGGTACTGTTCAATTCCAACGATATTGACGAGGGTTACGATTTCACAGCGGACGGCACTGTTCTTATCACGCTGAAGTTTGATGTTATCGGTACCTCCGGCGATGGCAAGATTGAGACAAAGGTTCTTGAGTTCCTCGGCATGACCGACGACGACAACAAGAATCTCCCCATCGATTATGTCCTGACTGACATGACAGAAGGTCCGAAGCACACCTACAATGTCGCTGGTGAGAAAACCCTCACAGGCTTTGAGTGGAATGCTGCTGAGAACCCGATGACCCAGGGTGAAGATGGCGTCTGGACGCTTACCTTTAAGGATATTCCGGCTGGAACGTATTCTTATAAGATTTGCGAAGACGGCAAGTTCGATGTTACCTATAATGATAAGGGCCTCTGTTCTGAAAGCAACAACAACAATGTTGTATTTACCACTGATGATGTCTGCGATATAACCATTTTCTTTGATGGAAACAAAACTTGGGCTGAAGGCGAGCATATTATTATCGTTACAGACCACACCTATACGATTGCAGGCAACGCGGACCTTTGCGGAAGCAGTTGGGATCCGGCAGACGCGAACAATGATATGACCAAAATCAGCGAAGGCGTTTACCAGAAGGTTTACACCAATGTTGACGCTGGCCAGTATGACTTCAAGGTTGCGCAGGATCATTCCTGGGGCATTAGCTGGGGCGACCCGACTACAGAATCCGGAAATGCTTTTGTTAACGTTGATGAAGACAATTCTACTGTTACGATTACCTTTACAGTAGAGACTGGGGCAATTGTTGTTGATGTAACTCCTGGCAGCTCTGAACCTCAGCCGACCGAGCCGTCTTCTGACGTAACTGAGCCGACAGGTACAGAGCCAACCGAACCGACAGGCGCAGAGCCGACCGAGCCGACAGGTACAGAGCCGACCGAGCCTTCCACGGGTTCTGAGCCGACTGATGCTCCTACAGACGCACCGACAAGCGCACCGACATCTGCTCCTACCGATGCTCCGACCAATGGCGGAACACCCGGTGGTTCTAACGGCAAGGTTCCAACAGGTGATAGCACATCTGTTACCCTGCTCCTCAGCATCCTGATGCTTGCTGCTGGCGCGGTAGTCCTTGCACGCAAAAAGGTTAAAGGCTGATTCTCTTATTTGAGAACGGCAGATTAATAAACGCGAATGGCCCTCCGGTTTCCGGAGGGCTTTTTGTATGAAGAAAACCACTCGCTAGGCGAGTGGTTCAAAAGAAGGCTTATGCCGA
>ENA-OYYU01000107-OYYU01000107.1-human-gut-metagenome-genome-assembly--contig:-NODE-107-length-34903-cov-7.101154_pt1 | contig 34903 bp, 35 predicted proteins | sample MGYA00244068_ERZ653460 | MGnify/ENA primary metagenome ERZ653460 (study PRJEB26926, sample SAMN06164914) | human gut metagenome | biome: ENVO:00009003; feature: ENVO:2100002; material: ENVO:00002003... | reverse complement strand
CCGTTGAAATCCGCCAGCACCTTGTAGCCGTCCTCCAGACCGTCGGCTTTCAAAACGGGCGCTATCTCCATCTGCCGCATATATTCCGCTGTGTTTCTGACGATCTCATACACCTTGTCCTTGGCGGCGACCCGTTCCAGTTCATTAATGTCCTCATTTCGGTAGGTGATGCCGCCGTTCTCGGTCACCTCGCACAGCGGCGCACCGTCAAGCAGGACACGAAGCTTGCCGGTATCAGTTCTGTCCGTGCGAAATCCTTCTCGGGCAAGGACAATTGCCGTTTCTCTGAGGTAACGGTCCTTTTCTTCTGTGCTGATACTCATGTAACTCCTCCCGTGCATAAAAAATAAGGCCGGAGCATGATTGCTCCGGCCTTCAAATACAGGCGCTGCGACCAGCGCCCTTTTTGAAATGAAAAAGGGCGCCGCTTTCTCAGTCCGTCAAGACCAACAAAACGGCGCCCGAATCTTTGTAATTCTTTTTTAAGAAAAACACCGCTGCCAGTCAGAAAAAACGCCGTTCAAAAAGGGCACTGGCTGAATGCATCTGCCTGAAAAGGGAAACCGCCCGGTTCAAATCAGGGCAGACGCTCTGAAACAGCGATTTGCATCTATGGTTTGAGAGAAGAAATCCGGGCTTGAAAAAGCCCGGAAACGGTTGATGCGACTGACTTTTCGCCAGACGCATCTATACCGTTTCGTTAATATGGTATGCCCGACTGGATTCGAACCAGCGGCCTTTGGAGTCGGAGTCCAACGCTCTATCCAACTGAGCTACGGGCACATATTTGATTGTTCTCTACGGGAATAGTAGTCAAATAGTAGTCAACGACTACACTTTCTTTCTCTGCGCTTCCCACAAACGCAGTCGCCGCAAGGGTTTGCACCACATCTCAAGAGGACACGCCTTACATGTCGGAGTCTAACGCTCTATCCAGCTGAGCTACGGGCGCATATTCACTTTCGACTCAAAGGATTATAACAGGTTTTGCCCGAATTGTAAAGGAAAATTTTAAAAAAAGATTGTTAAAAAAGTTGACAAGTATAGGCGTTTGTTGTACAATACCCATAAGTTATGTGGAGAGGACCCGGCGGAGGGGATAAACCGCCGGTTGTTCCGGTAAGAAGAGGAAGATTCTATGAAAAAGCAAAAAATTTCTGACGCAGTCATCCACCGGCTGCCCCGGTATTACCGGTATCTGGATGACCTGTACAACAAGGGCGTGGTGCGCATCTCGTCCAGCTCCCTGGGGGACAAGATGGACATCACCGCCTCCCAGATCCGACAGGATCTCAGCTGCTTCGGCGAGTTCGGCCAACAGGGGTATGGCTACAACGTGGCGGAGCTGCGGGCCGAGATCGGCCACATTCTGGGCATCGACAACGGCCACCGGCTTATCATCATCGGCGTGGGCCATCTGGGCCACGCCCTGCTGCAGAACTTCGATTTCGAAAAGGTGGGCTTCCAGGTGGACTCCGCCTTCGACGTGTCCCCCGCGTTGGTGGACACCCAGATCCGGGGCGTCACCATCCGCCCCATGGACCAGCTGACGGAGTATGTGGCCCGCTACCGGCCCAACGTGGCGGTGCTGACGGTGCCCCAGAACGTGGCCCAGCCCTTGGCGGACCAGCTTATCGACCTGGGCATCCGGGGCTTCTGGAACTTCACCAACGTGGAGCTGTCCACGGAGGTTCCCGGCGTGTTCTTTGAGGACGTCCACTTTGTGGACACCCTGCTGACCCTGAGCTACCGCATTTCCCGCGGCTGACCGCACCTTTCCCCGGTCCCGGCATACTATGGGAATGAGACCCCACCACGGGTCCACATTCTTCATAGGAGGCTAACATTTATGTGCAATCAGGGTTCTTCTTGCTGCTGGTGGATCATCATCGCCATCATCATCCTGTTCCTGCTGTGCGGCAACTGCGGCAGCTGGGGCTGCGGCTGCGGCAATAATAACAACAACAACGGCTGCGGCTGCGGCTGCTGACCCTTGGCCCCCGGCCGGGGGATAAAATCTGCACTTTCATCAGAGGCGGGGCCTGCAAGGCCCCGCCTCTGAAACTTTTTCTTGACAACGGGCTATTTTGCACTATAATAAGAAACACTTGTTGCGCAACGTTAGTTATTTAACAGGAAGGGGAGGGGATACGCCTATGCCGCCGAAAGTCCGATTCACCCGGGAGGAGATCATCCGGGCCGCCCTGGACATCACCCGGGAGTCCGGCCCCGAGGCCCTGACGGCCCGGAGTCTGGCCGCACGGCTGGACTGCTCCGCCAAGCCCATTTTCGGCCTGTTCCGGAGCATGGACGAGGTGCAGCAGGAGGTGCTGAAGGCCGGGTACCAATTCTATGGCGAGGCCATCGCCCGGGCCATGGAAAGCGGGGAGTATCCCCCCTACAAGGCCTCCGGCATGGCCTATATCGACTTTGCCCGCCGGGAAAAGCACCTGTTCCGTCTGCTGTTCATGCGGAACCGCAGCCAGGAGGAGGTCACCCGGCAGCTGGGGGACGACGCCGGGCCGCTGCTGGACCTGATCCAGCGGGCCGCCGGCATCAGCCGGGAGAGCGCCCGAATGTTCCACCTGGAGATGTGGATCTATGTCCACGGCATCGCCTCCATGGCGGCCACGTCCTTTCTGGACTGGGACACGGAGTTGATCAGCGCGTCGCTGACCGACGTATACATGGGCGTGTTGGCCCGATTCAAGGAAAAGGAGGCGCAGAAATGAACGCCATCGAAATACAGGGCCTGACCAAGCGCTACGGGCCCATCACCGCCGTGGACGGCCTGGACCTGACGGTCCGGCAGGGGGAGCTGTTCGCCCTGCTGGGGGTCAACGGCGCCGGAAAGACCACCACCATCAAAATGCTGTCCTGCCTGACCCGGCCCGACGGCGGCGACGCCCGCCTGCTGGGCCGCAGCGTGGTCACCGATACCGCCGCCGTCAAGAACTGCATCGGCGTGTCCCCTCAGGAGACCGCCGTGGCCCCCAACCTCACCGCCCGGGAGAATCTCCTGCTGATGTGCGGCGTTCACGGTCTGCCCCGGCAGGAGTCCCTGGCCCGGGTGGAGGAACTGGCCCGGACTCTGGGTCTGGAGCCGGTGCTGGCCCGCCGGGCCGGGAAGCTGTCCGGCGGCTGGCAGCGCCGCCTGAGCATCGCCATGGCCCTGATCGCCCGGCCGGAGATCCTGTTTCTGGACGAGCCCACCCTGGGGCTGGACGTGCTGGCCCGGGCGGAGCTGTGGGACGTGATCCGGGCGCTGAAGGGGCGGATCACCGTGATCCTCACCACCCACTATATGGAGGAGGCCGAGGCCCTGTCCGACCGGGTGGGGGTCATGAAGGACGGCCGTCTTCTGGCCCTGGGCACTCCGGAGGAGCTGAAGGCCCGGACCGGCTGCGAAAAATTCGAGGATGCGTTCATCGCCATTGTAAAGGGGGCGGGGAAATGAAGCTGCAGGCACTTTGCCGCCGCACCACATGGGAGATCGTGCGGGACCCGCTGAACCTGGCCTTCGGCCTGGGCTTCCCCCTGGTGCTGCTGCTTCTGCTCAGCGCCATCCAGGCCAATGTCCCGGTGGACCTGTTTGCCATCGACCGGCTGACCCCGGGCATCTCCGTGTTCGGCCTGGCCTTCATCGCCCTGTTTTCCGCCACCTTAGTGGCCCGGGACCGGGAGAGCGCCCTGCTGCAGCGGCTGTATACCGCGCCCCTGACCGCCGGGGACTTCATCTTTGGCTATGTGCTGCCCCTGGCGCCTATGGCGGCGGTGCAGGCGGCCGTCTTCTACCTGGCGGCGATCCCCCTGGGGCTGACGGTGTCGGTGCGGATGATCTGGGCGGTGCTGCTGGACCTGCCTGCGGCGCTGCTGTTCATCGGCCTGGGCCTGCTGTGCGGCAGCGTGATGAACGTCAAGCAGGTGGGCGGCATCTGCGGGGCGCTGCTGACCAACCTGACGGCCTGGCTGTCGGGTACCTGGTTCGACCTGGAGCTGGTGGGCGGGGCCTTCCAGCGCATCGCCTATGCGCTGCCCTTTGTCCACGCCGTGGAGCTGGACCGGGCGGCTCTGTCCGGCGATTGGGCCAGCGTCATGCCCCACCTGTGGTGGGTGCTGGCCTACGCCGCAGCGGCTCTGGCCGCCGCCGTGCTGCTGTTCCTGCGGCAGATGAAGCGGCAATAATATGGATAGAAAAAACCGGTGCCGGGCGTGATGCCCGGCACCGGTTTTGCAGCAATTTGATGCAATAGGGATCTCAGCACTTCTCCGTGATGATGCCGAAGCGGTCCCGGATGGCGTGACGGGGACACACGTCGCCGCAGGCGCCGCAGCTCAGGCACCGCTCATAGTCGATGACCGCCCGGAACTCCACCACATGGATGGCGTCGGCGGGACACTTCTTCACGCACAGGCCGCAGCCGATGCAGCTGACATCGCACACGGTCCGGGCCCCGGTTTTGGTGGCCGGGTCGAAGCCCTTGTCCCGGTTGGAGCACAGCACCGCTATGCGGTCCTCTGTCCGCCGCAGGTCGATGAGCCCCCGGGGACACTTCCGGGCGCAGGCCCCGCAGCCGATGCACTTCTCCTCGTCCACCTCGGCGCAGCCCAGGTCATTGATCTGTACGGCGCCGAACCGGCAGGCCTCCACGCAGGCTCCGCAGGCCACACAGCCATAGTCGCAGAGCAGGCCGCCGTTTTCGTCCCGTTTGGCCCGGCAGCCGCCGCTGCAGTGGACCGTTGCCGTCTTTGCCGGGAATTTCCGCTTGATTGCCATGGTTTTTCTCCCTCATTTTTGTTGATTTGTCCCATCAGTATACCACAAATCACGCCCCTTGCCAAGAGAGAACCGGCAATTCCCGCGCCTACACTGCCGCTGCCGAAAAAAATCTGCGCCGGGGGGTTGACAGGGAAGGGAAACTGTATATAATAAGCATCGGATTAGAAAACAAACTTTTGCTTAGGAGGTGAGCTCGTGACCCAGCGAGAGCGCCAGCTGCTGGAGTGGATCCGCGAAAACCCCATGATCTCCCAGCAGGAGCTGGCGGACAAGGCCGGTATCACCCGCTCCAGCGTGGCGGTACACATATCCAATCTCATAAAAAAGGGCTGCATCACCGGCAAGGGCTACATCGTCCGCACCGACCCGTATGTGGCGGTGGTGGGCGGCGTGAACATGGACATCGGCGCGGTATCCGCCGGGGCCCTGGTGGCCCGGGACTCCAATCCCGGCCATGTGACCACCTCCCTGGGCGGCGTGGGCCGGAACATTGCCCACAACCTGTGTCTGCTGGGCCAGCGCACCACCATGGTGACGGTGATGGGCGACGACGACTTCGGCCGACGGGTCCAGGAGAATGCCAAGGACATCGGCCTGGACCTGAGCGCCGGGGCGGTGCTGCCGGACTGCTGCACCGGCACCTATCTGTACATCGCCGGGCCCGACGGGGATATGGCCCTGGCCGTCAACGACATGGCCATCTATGACCGCATGACCCCGGATTTCCTGCGGCAGCGGCTGGACTTCATCAACGGGGCGGACCTGGTGGTGCTGGAGACCAACCTGCCGGAGGAGTCCATCCGGTGGCTGTGCGACAACTGCAAGGCCCCCATTCTGGCGGACCCCGTGTCCACTATCAAGGCCGAAAAGCTCCGGCCGGTGCTGGGGAAGTTGGCCGCCCTGAAGCCCAACCGCCTGGAGGCGGAGCTGCTGTCCGATATGTCCATCTGCACCCGGGAGGATGCGGCCCAGGCGGCCCGGAAGCTGCTGGACACCGGCCTGGGGACGGTGTACATCTCCCTGGGGGCGGAGGGCATCTATGCCGCCGACCGGTCCGGGGAGACCGCATGGGTCCCCTGCGCCCGGTGCACCGTGGCCAATGCCACCGGCGGCGGCGACGCCGTGGCGGCGGCTCTGGCCGCCCGGATGGTCCGGGGCGACTCCCTGGCCGAAACCGCCCGCTGGGCCGTGGGCGCAGGCGCTCTGGCCTGCGAGGCTGAAACCACCATCAACCCGGCCATGAGCTGGGATAACATTGAAACAATTCTCAACAGGAGGTAAATGACTTATGAATCGTTATCTGGATGTAGCGCCCGAGGTGCAGCAGGCTGTGGCAGAGGGCCGTCCCGTGGTGGCTCTGGAGAGCACCATCATTTCCCATGGTATGCCCTATCCCCAGAATGTGGAGACCGCTCTGAACGTGGAGAAGATCATCCGCGAAAACGGCGCCGTCCCCGCCACCATCGCCATCATCGGCGGCCGCCTGAAGGCTGGTCTGACCCCCCAGGAGATCGACTATCTGGGCAAGAGCGGCCACGCCGTCACCAAGGCCAGCCGCCGGGATCTGCCCATTCTGGTGGCTGAGGGCCGCGATGGCGCCACCACCGTTACCACCACCATGATGATCGCCCACATGGCCGGTATCCGCATCTTCGCCACCGGCGGCATCGGCGGCGTGCACCGGGGCGCCGAGACCACCATGGACATCTCCGCCGACCTGGAGGAGCTGGCCCAGACGCCTGTGATGGTGGTCTGCGCCGGCGCCAAGTCCATTCTGGACCTGGGCCTGACCCTGGAGTACCTGGAGACCAAGGGTGTGCCCGTCATCGGCTACGGCACCAAGGAACTGCCCGCCTTCTATACCCGCAAGTCCGGCTTCGCCGTGGACTACGAGATCGACACCCCCGAGGATCTGGCCAAGGCCTTCCATGTGGCCCGTCAGCTGGACATGAAGGGCGGCATGCTGGTCACCAACCCCATTCCTGAGGAGTATTCCATGGACCACAAGGTCATCGACGCCGCCATCGAGCAGGCCCTGGCCGATGCCAAGGCCCAGGGCATCCACGGCAAGGAGACCACCCCCTTCCTGCTGGCCCGGGTCAAGGACCTCACCGGCGGCGACAGCCTGGACAGCAACATCCAGCTGGTGTATAACAACGCCCGCCTGGCCGCCAAGACCGCCTGCGCCCTCCAGACCCTGGAGCAGGCGTAACAAATGCCGCAGCTGCTGACCCGTCCGGCCTTCTGGCTGGCGGCGTACCTGGTGCTGATGAACCTGGTCACCTTCTGGGTATACGGCGCGGATAAGCGCCGGGCCCGGCGGGGCAGATGGCGCGTGCCGGAAAGGACGCTGTTTCTGCTGCCCCTGCTGGGCGGCAGCATCGGGGCACTGGCCGGTATGCGGGTGTTTCACCACAAAACCCGGCACTGGTACTTCCGCTGGGGCATTCCCGCCATTTTCCTTCTCCAACTGGCTGCCTGCGGCGCCGTATGGTACCTGAGCAGGTGATTTACCCTCCCTTTTCTCCCGCAGGGCGCTGCGTCCTCCCATTCGCAGCGCCCTGCAAATTTTTCCCTATTGACAAAGCGTATCACTTCTGCTAATATCAGATACTGCAGAGTGACCCCCTACAAGTTCATACCTTATCGAGAGTGGTTGAGGGATCGGCCCGATGAAACCACGGCAACCTGCAAGGCAAGGTGCCAAATCCGACGTATGCTGAGTGCGGAAGTGATAGTCCCGCGCTCGTCCTTCGACAGATGAGGAGCAATTTTTCAGCACGATCCGTCGAAAGTCGGAGCGTGCATTTTTCATGCTCCGGGTCGGTAGGGGGGAATCTGACAACACAAAATTTTTTCACAAAGGAGCACGAAAAATCATGGCAAGAAGACTGTTTACCTCCGAATCCGTTACCGAGGGGCATCCCGACAAAATCTGCGACCAGATCAGCGACGCCGTTCTGGACGCCATCCTGGAGCAGGACCCCAACGGCCGCGTGGCCTGCGAGACCTGCGCCTCCACGGGCCTGATCCACATCATGGGCGAGATCACCACCCACTGCTATGTGGATATCCCCAAGATCGCCCGCCAGGTGGTGCTGGACATCGGCTATGACCGGGCCAAGTACGGCTTCGACGGCCACACCTGCGCCGTCATCACCAACATCGACGAGCAGTCCGGCGACATCGCCATGGGCGTGGACAAGAGCCTGGAGGCCAAGGAGACCGCCGACGGCCAGCTGGACAACGGCGCCGGCGACCAGGGCATGATGTTCGGCTATGCCTGCGACGAGACCCCGGAGCTGATGCCCCTGGCCATCTCCCTGGCCCAGAAGATGGCCATGCGCCTGACCCAGGTCCGCAAGCAGGGCCTGGTGGACTATCTGCGCCCCGACGGCAAGACCCAGGTCACCGTGGAGTATGACGAGAGCGGCACTCCCGTCCGTGTGGACACCGTGGTGGTTTCCACCCAGCATGCCGCCGAGGCCACCCTGGACCAGATCCGCCGGGACATGATCGAGCTGGTCATCAAGCCCACCGTTCCCGCCCACCTGATGGACGAGAACACCAAGTTCTATGTCAACCCCACCGGCCGCTTTGTCATCGGCGGTCCCCAGGCCGACAGCGGCCTCACCGGCCGGAAGATCATCGTGGATACCTACGGCGGCAGCGCCCCCCACGGCGGCGGCGCCTTCTCCGGCAAGGACCCCACCAAGGTGGACCGCTCCGCCGCCTATGCCGCCCGCTGGGTGGCCAAGAACGTGGTGGCCGCAGGGCTTGCCCGCCGCTGCCAGGTGCAGCTGGCCTATGCCATCGGCGTGGCCCGTCCCGTCAGCGTCCTGGTGGAGACCTTCGGCACCGGCGTGGTGTCCGACGAGGCCCTGGAGCAGGCCGTGGAGCAGGTGTTTGACCTGCGGCCCACCGCCATCATCCGGGACCTGGACCTGCGCCGTCCCATCTATCGCCAGCTGGCGGCCTACGGCCACATGGGCCGGGAGGACCTGGGCGTCACCTGGGAGCGCACCGACCGGGTGGACCAGCTGAAGGCCGCCCTGAATCTCCAATAAAAAAGTCGGAAATCCGGCGGAAAGCCCTTGACTTTCCCGGAAAAACCGGTATAATATATGAGTCTGCATATGCGGACATATCCTTGCTCTCACAGGAAGTGAGGGCCATAAGTCCAAAAGGAGGTGCAAAAGTATGGCTAAGATTTCCGCCAACTACGAGGTCGTTTACATCATTGACCCGGCACAGGGTGAGGAGGCTATTGCCGCCACCGTGGCAAAGTTCCAGACCCTGGCTGAGCAGAACGGCTCCGACGTGGTCGTGGACGAGTGGGGCAAGCGCCGTCTTGCTTACGCCATCGACTACAAGACCGAAGGCTACTATGTGCTGATGAGCTTCACCAGCGGCCCGGAATTCCCCAAGGAACTGGATCGTATCCTGGGCATTACCGAGGGCATCATGCGTTCCATGATCGTCTGCAAGGGCGAGTAAGGGAGGCAGTTTTATGCTCAACAAGATTTTCATCATGGGTCGTCTGACCCGGGACCCTGAGCTGCGCCGTACCCAGAACGGTACCGCCGTCACCAGCTTCTCCCTGGCCGTGGACCGGGACTTCAAGTCCCAGAGCGGCGAGAAGGAGACCGATTTCATCGACGTGGTGGCCTGGCGCAGCACAGCCGAGTTCGTGGCCAAGTACTTCACCAAGGGCCGCATGGCCGTGGTGGAGGGCCGGCTCCAGATCCGTGACTGGAAAGACCGCGAAGGCAACAACCGCAGAAGTGCGGAAGTGGTTGCCGACAACGTCTATTTCGGCGACTCCAAGCGGGACGGTGCTCCCGCCGGCGGCAGCTTCTCCGCTCCTCCGGCTTATGGCGCACCCACCGGCGGCTACACCGCCCCTGTGGGCGGCAGTTCCGAATTTGCCGAGATCGACGAGGAGGACGGCGACCTGCCGTTCTGATCACCCCCAGGTTACACCTAATTCTATAAAGGAGGAATTCTTCCATGGCTATGGAACGCGAAAATAGAGCCCCCCGGGGCACCGGCCGCAAGCGCAAGAAGGTCTGCCAGTTCTGCGTGGATAAGTGCGAGCACATCGACTACAAGGATGCCGCCAAGCTGCGCCGCTTCATTTCCGAGCGGTCCAAGATTCTGCCCCGCAGAACCACCGGTACCTGCGCCATGCATCAGCGTCAGCTGACCGAGGCCATCAAGCGGGCCCGTCAGATCGCTCTGCTGCCCTTCGTCACCGAGTAAAATATTGCTCCTGCAAGGGCCTCGCAAGTTGAATCAAAAATCCCTCCGCCGTAACGGCGGAGGGATTTTTCGTCATAATGCCTTTGCTCTTTTGGCCGGATTCAAAGACCCGCTGCCGGTTCAGCCGGCAGCGGGTCTCAGCTTGTCAAAAAAGCCTTTTTTGACAAGCTGAGTGCGGTTTTTCAGAACTAAAAAGTTCTGAAAAACCTGTGATTGCAAACGAAAGACACCCCTGATGGGTTATCTCCGCGCTAAGAGCCGCCTGCGGCGGTTGCGCTACGAAACGCGCCTGCGGGCGCAGTCTTTCGTAACGATCTTCCTTTCCGATGGCGGAAGATTTCTGAGTTTTTCGACAGTCTCAGACCCGCTGCCGGTTCAGCCGGCAGCGGGTCTTTTCCAATATAGGAGGATAAGAGCATTAACTCACAGCAAATAATGCTCCAACTCGCGAAGAAAGCGCCGGATGTTGTCCGCGTCCAGCTCGTAATAGAAGCTGGAGCCCCGGCGGCTGGGTCAGGCTGAAATTGCTGAACAGCTGCACCGGGTCGTCGCCGATCATGGCCTGGGCTGGCTGATTTTTTCCGGTGGTTGCATTTTGGATCAAGTTATGCTACAATGCACCTAATCATACACACCGGGCTTTACCTATTAAATATAGAAGCCCGGGAAGAAGCCGGAAAGGAGCCGGAAGCATGGAGACCATTACCAGCCGCCAGAATCCGCTGATGACCCATATCCGCAAGCTGGCCGGGTCCGCCGCCTATCGCCGCCAGACGGGGCAGTGCCTGTGCGACAGCCCCAAGCTGCTGCGGGAGGCCGCCCAGTGGGGGGCGGAGGTGCAGACCGTGGTGTCGGTGGAGCCGTGGCCGGAGCCGCTGCCGGAAAAGGTCCGGCAGGTGCTGGCGCCGCCGGAGGTCATGGCCTCCATCAGCCCCGCCAAGACCCCCCAGGGGGTGCTGTTCACCTGCCGCGCGCCGGTTCTGCCGGTGCCGGAAACGCTTCCGGGCCGGCGCTATGTGGTGCTGGACGGGGTCCAGGACCCCGGCAACGTGGGAACGGTGCTGCGGACCCTGGACGCCTTTGACGCCGATGGGCTGCTGCTGACCGGCGGGTGCGCGGACCCCTTCGGGCCGAAAACCGTCCGGGCCTCCATGGGGGCGGTGTTCCGCCGCCCGGTGTGGAGCGTGACGCCGGAGGAGCTGGGGGACCTGCTGCGCCGCAGCGGCATCCCCCTGTACGGCGCGGCCCTGCGGCCGGACGCCATGGACGCCCGGCAGGCGGACTATTCCCGCTGCGCCCTGGCCATCGGCTCCGAGGGGCGGGGCCTGAGCCGGGAGGTGCTGGACCTGTGCGACAAAACCGTGCTGATCCCCATGTCCCCCCGCTGCGAGTCGCTGAACGCGGCCATTGCGGCGGCGGTGCTGCTGTGGGAAAGCTGGCGGTAAACGGAAGGAGGGGACTGCCGTGGCGGCGCTGAAATACTGGGTATGGCTGACGGCCCTGCCGGGGCTCAGCAACCGCAGCAGGCTTCTGCTGCTGGAGCGTTATGGCTCCCCGGAGGACGTGTACTATGCCGACGCCGAGGAGCTGGCCCTGACCGAGGGGCTGACGCCGGGACAGGCCCAGCTGCTTTCGGACAAGAGCCTCACCCGGGCGGACCGCATCCTGGCGGACTGCGCCCGGGGCGATATTTTCCTGCTGACCATGCAGGATGCTGCCTATCCCGCCCGGCTGCGGGACATTTTCGACCCGCCGGTGCTGCTGTACGGCAAGGGGTCGCTGCCGCTGTTTGACGAGGAGGCGGCCATCGCCGTGGTGGGCACCCGGTCCTGCACCCCCTATGGCCTGCGGTGCGCCCACCGGATGGGCTATGAGCTGGCCCGGCAGGGTGCGGTGGTGGTGTCCGGCATGGCCAAGGGCATCGACGGCGCCGCCATGCGGGGCGCTTTGCAGGCGGGAGGCTTCACCGCCGCCGTTCTGGGTGGCGGGGTGGACGTGGTATATCCCGCGGAAAACCGCAGATTATATGAAGATATCGCCGCCACCGGCGTGCTGCTGTCGGAGTATCCCCCGGGGACGGAGCCCCTGCCGGGGCATTTTCCCGTGCGCAACCGCATCATCAGCGGGCTGAGTCTGGCGGCGCTGGTGGTGGAGGCCCCGGTGCGCTCCGGGGCGCTGATCACCGCCCACGCCGCCCTGGACCAGGGGCGGGACGTGTTCGCCGTGCCGGGACCCATCGACGCGGCGGCCAGCGTGGGCTGCAACCGGCTGATCCGGGACGGCGCGGGACTGGCCGCGTCGGGCTGGGACATTCTGTCGGTGTATCACAGCCGGTTCCCTCACCGGCTGCATCCGGCCCAGATGACCGTTCCCGAGCCGGGGGAGACCCCCAGGCAGGAGGAAAGCCCCCCACCGGCACAGGCCCCGGAGCCGGAAGCCCCTGCCGCGCCGGAGCTGCCGGTGCTGGACCTGGACCGCAACCGGGAGGGGCTCACCGACGATCAGCTGGCGCTGATTCGGGTGCTGGATACGGAGACGCCGCTTCTGACGGATGAGGCGGCGGAGCAGACGGGCCTGCCGGTAAGGCGGGTGCTGTCGGCGCTGACGGTGCTGGAGATCGACGGCTATGCCCAACGGTCCGGCCCCCGCAGCTATGTGCGCACAGTCAGGTTACATTCGGAAAAGGAAGGATCATAAATATGGCAAAAAAGGCTGAAAAATACCTGGTGATCGTGGAGTCCCCGGCCAAGGCCAAGACCATCGGCAAATACCTGGGCCCCGCATATCAGGTGAAGGCCTGTATGGGACATCTGCGGGACCTGCCCAAAAGCAAGCTGGGCGTGGACGTGGAAAACGATTTTGAGCCCAATTACCGGCCCATCAAGGGCAAGGAGGACATCATCCGGGACCTGAAGCAGGCGGCCAAGGAAAGCGACGCCGTGTATCTGGCCACCGACCCGGACCGGGAGGGAGAGGCCATCAGCTGGCACCTGAAGCAGCTGCTGGACCTGCCGGAGGACAGGACCTTCCGGGTCACCTTCAACGAGATCACCCGCAAGGTGGTCACCGAGAGCATCCGCCAGCCCCGGGACATCGACCAGGATCTGGTGGACGCCCAGCAGGCCCGCCGCATTCTGGACCGCATCGTGGGCTATGAGCTGTCCCCGCTGCTGTGGAAAAAGATCCGCAGGGGCCTGTCCGCCGGGCGGGTCCAGTCCGTGGCCATGCGCCTGGTGGCGGACCGGGAAAAGGAGATCGCCGATTTCGTGCCCCAGGAGTACTGGACCCTGGACGCCCTGCTGCAAAATGACCAGGGGGCCCGGTTCAAGGCACACTACTATGGCCGCGGCGGCAAGAAATATGAGCCGTCCTCCCAGCAGGAGGTGGACGACATCCGCGCCCAGCTTCAGGACACGCCCTTTGCCGTGTCCAACGTGAAGCGCACGGACAAGCGGCGCTCCCCGTCGCCTCCCTTCACCACCTCCACCATGCAGCAGGAGGCCTCCCGGAAGCTGAACATGACTCCCCGGCGGACCATGGCCATCGCCCAGCAGCTGTATGAGGGCGTGGACATCAGCGGCGAGGGCACCGTGGGTCTGATCACCTATATGCGTACCGACTCCCTGCGGATCTCCGACGAGGCCCAGGCGGCGGCCCGCAGCTTTATCGAAAGCCGCTACGGCGCGGCCTATCGCCCGGAGACCCCCAAGCAGTACAAGGCCAAGGCCGGGGCCCAGGACGCCCACGAGGCCATTCGCCCCAGCAGCGTCACCCTGACCCCGGAGCAGGTGAAGGGCGACCTGACCGGCGAGCAGTATCGCCTGTACCGGCTGATCTGGAGCCGGTTTCTGGCCAGCCAGATGGCAAACGCCGTGTACGACAGCGTCAGCGTGGACATTGCCGCCGGGGAGCACGCCTTCCGGGCCAGCGCCAGCAGCCTGAAATTCGCCGGCTATACCGCCGTGTATGAGGAGAGCCGCGACGACGATAAGGAGGAAAAGGAGCCTGCCCTGCCGGAGCTGCAGCCCGGCGAGGTGGTGACCCTGGAGGGCTTCGAGCCCGGCCAGCACTTCACCCAGCCCCCCGCCCGGTATACCGACGCCACCCTGATCCGTACCATGGAGGAAAACGGCATTGGCCGCCCCTCTACCTACGCCCCCACCGTTTCCACCATTCTGGATCGGGAATATGTGGTGAAGGAGGGCAAGGCCCTGCGGATCACGCCCCTGGGCCAGGTGGTGACGGACCTGATGTGCCAGCGGTTCCCGGACATTGTGGACGTGAAGTTCACCGCCCGGATGGAGGACGAGCTGGACGAGGTGGAAAGCGGCAAGATCCCCTGGAAGCAGCTGCTGCGGCAGTTTTACGGCGGCTTTGAAGGCAACCTCCGCCAGGTGGAGAAGGATATGGAGGGCGTATACCTGAAGGTCCCCGACGAGGTCACCGAGGAGAAGTGCGACGTGTGCGGCCGGAACATGGTGGTCAAATCCGGCCGGTTCGGCCGGTTCCTGGCCTGCCCCGGATACCCGGAGTGCACCTTCACCAAGCCCCTGGTGGTGGAGATGCCGGGCCGCTGCCCCAAGTGCGGCGGGCGGCTGATGAAGCGCACCGGCGTCAGCAAGAAAACCGGCAAGCAGTATACCTATTACTGCTGCGAGCGGCTCAACGCCGCCGATGAAAGCGCCCGGTGCGATTTCATGACCTGGGATGTGCCGGTGAAGGACGACTGCCCCGTATGCGGACACACCATGTTCAAGAAGGCCGGTAAGGGGTTTCGCAAGCCCTTCTGCATCAATCCCGAGTGCGCCAACTTCCTGCCGGAGGACAAGCGCGGCTATGTGAAAAAGGCCAGGACGGAGGAGCCTGCGGAGGGCGCTGCCGAGACCCCGGCGGAGCCTGTCCAGGAGGAGAAAAAGCCCGCCAAAAAGGCGGCCAAGACCACAAAAACCACCAAAACTACCAAGACTGCGAAAACTACCAAGACAACCAAGACTACGAAAACCACCCGGAAAAAGGCGGAGGAAGCATGAACCATGTAACAGTCATCGGCGCAGGGCTGGCCGGCAGCGAGTGCGCCTGGCAGCTGGCCCAGCGGGGCATTCCCGTGACCCTGCGGGAGATGAAGCCGGAAAAAATGACCCCCGCCCACCAGACCGCCGATTTTGCGGAGCTGTGCTGCTCCAATTCCCTGCGGGCGGCGGGGCTGGAGAACGCCGTGGGCCTTCTGAAGGAGGAGCTGCGGCAGCTGGGCAGCCTTATCGTCCGCTGCGCGGACGAGACCGCCGTTCCCGCCGGAGGCGCTCTGGCGGTGGACCGCCACGGCTTTTCCCGGCTGGTGACGGAGCGGGTGAAAAGTCACCCCCTGATCACCGTGGTCCCCGGCGAGGTGACGGACCTGCCGGAGGGGGAGGTGGTGGTGGCCTCCGGGCCGCTGACCTCCGACGCTCTGGCGGACAGGCTTCTCTCCATGCTGGGGGGCGAGGATTCCGCCCTGCACTTTTTCGATGCGGCGGCCCCGCTGGTGAGCTTCGACAGCGTGGACATGGACAGCGGCTTTTTCGCGTCCCGGTACGACAAGGGGACGCCGGACTACATCAACTGCCCCATGGACCGGGAGGAGTATCTGGCCTTCTGGCAGGAGCTGATCCACGCCCAGGAGGCGGAGGTTCACGGCTTCGAGGACAGGAACGTCTTTGAGGGCTGCATGCCCGTGGAGGTCATGGCCCGGCGGGGAGAGGACACCCTGCGCTACGGGCCCCTGAAGCCCCGGGGCCTCAAGGACCCCCGCACCGGGCGGGAGCCCTATGCCGTGGTGCAGCTGCGCAAGGACAATGCCGACGGCACCATCTATAACCTGGTGGGGTTCCAGACCCACCTGCGCTTCCCGGAGCAGAAGCGGGTGTTCTCCATGATCCCCGCCCTGCATGATGCGAAATTCCTGCGCTATGGCGTCATGCACCGGAACACCTATCTGGATTCCCCCCGGCTGCTGGACCGGTATTACCGGCTGAAGGCCCGGCCCCGCATCTCCTTTGCCGGACAGATGACCGGCGTGGAGGGGTATGTGGAGTCCTGCGCCTCGGGTTTTCTGGTGGGGGTGGAGACCGCCCGGCGGCTGCTGGGCCAGGCCCCCGTGGACTTCCCCCGGGAGACCGCCATCGGCGCTCTGGGGCTGTATGTCAGCAACGAGTCCGTGACCCAGTTCCAGCCCATGAACATCAATTTCGGCATCATGCCGCCTCTGGACCACCGGGTCAAGGGCAAGCGCAACAAAAACGCCGAGCTGTCCCAGCGGTCGCTGGCCATTATCGAGCAGCTGAAGCAGGAGGTTCTGAACTATGAAGATCATCATTGACGCCATGGGCGGCGACAACGCCCCGCTGGAAATCGTGAAGGGCGCCCTGCTGGGCATGGAGCACTGGGGCGTGGAGGTGCAGCTGACCGGCGACACCGAGGCCATTCTCCGGGCCCTGCGGGACTGCGGCCACGACACCATCCCCCGGGGGATGGAGATCGTCCACACCACGGAGACGGTGGAGATGTGCGACGACCCCTCCAAGGTGTTCCGGCACAAGAAGGACACCTCCATGGGCGTGGGCCTGACCCTGCTGCGGGACGGCAAGGCCGATGCCCTGGTTTCCGCCGGGTCCACCGGGGCCCTGCTGGCCGGGGCCACCCTGATCACCAAGCGCATCCGGGGCATCCGCCGGGCGGCGATGGCCCCGGTGATCCCCACCACCGGGGGAAAGGCCGTGCTCATCGACTGCGGGGCCAACGCCGAGTGCACCCCGGAGTACCTGATGCAGTTTGCGTATCTGGGCAGCTTCTATGCCAGCCGGGTTCTGGGGCTGGAGCGTCCCCGGGTGGGCCTGCTGAACATCGGCGCGGAGGACAGCAAGGGCACGGACCTGCAGCGCGAGACCCTGGCCCTGCTGCGCAAGGCCGGGGAGGAGGGCCACCTGAACTTCATCGGCAACATCGAGGCCAAGGAGGCCATCAAGGGCGGCTGCGACGTCATCGTCACCGACGGCTTCTCCGGCAACATCCTGCTCAAGACCATGGAGGGCGTGGGCTCCTTTGCCGGTCACGCCCTGGGGGATATTTTCCGGAAGAACCTGCTGACCAAGCTGGCCGCCGCCATGGTGATGCCGGGGCTGCGGGCCTTCAAGGCCCAGCTGGACCCCAACAAGGTGGGGGGCACGGCGTTTATCGGCATCTCCAAGCCCGTGATCAAGGCCCACGGTGCCTCCAACGCCGAGGCCATCGACAACGCCATCGGTCAGGCCAGACAGGTGGCGGAAAGCGGCATTATCGGACAGATTCAGGAAAATGTCCACCTGATGCAGATCCAGGCGGAATAATTGCGAAAAGGGTATTGACAGACCTGACCAATTGCCGTATTATTTTCCAAGACAAAGCCCGAAAGGAGGGATCATCTCATGACGATGGACGAGATCTTCAAGACCATGCAGGATCTGATCGCTGAGCAGTTTGCCATTGATACCGACGAGATCGGCATGGATAGTTCTTTTGTGGACGATCTGGGCGCCGACTCCGTGGACCTGGTGGAGCTGGTCATGGCCATGGAGGAGGAATTCGACGTCGGCGAGATCGACGAAGAGGACCTCACCGGTCTGAAGACCGTGGGCGACTGCGTGCGCTATCTGTATAATAAGCTGAACTGAATCAATCAAGCAGCTGAAAAAGAAGGCCCCGTTGGTTGCAACGGGGTTTCCTTTTTCCGCTGCGGAAGGGAGAAAAACATCATGCATACCCTGCAAGTACTGGAAAAAAAACTGGGCTATACCTTCCGCTGCAAGGAGCAGCTTCAAGCGGCCCTGTATCACAGCTCCTATGCCAACGAGCACCGCTGCTGCGGCGTCAGCAGCAACGAGCGGCTGGAGTTTCTGGGGGACGCCGTGCTGGGCCTGGTCACGGCGGACTATCTGTACCACAAGCATCCGGATTTGCCGGAGGGGGACCTGACCCGGATGCGGGCGGCCCTGGTGTGCGAGGAGAGCCTGTACGAGGTGGCCCAGAGCCTGGGGCTGGGCAATGAACTGCGGCTGGGCAAGGGCGAGGAGGCCGGAGGCGGCCGGTGCCGCCCCTCCATCCTGGCCGACGCCACGGAGTCCGTGTTCGCGGCGGTGTATCTGGACGGCGGCATGGAGGCCGCCCGGGCCCTGATCCACCGGGTGCTGCTGGACAAGGAGCAGGAGGAGGCTGTGGAGGAGCGCCGCCGGGACTATAAAACGGAGCTGCAGGAGCTGGTCCAGCGCCGCAGCAACCAGACCCTGCACTATGAGATGATCGGGGCCACCGGCCCGGATCACGCCAAGCTGTTCACCTGCGCGGTGCTGCTCAACGGCCAGACGGCCGGAACCGGCACCGGCAAGAGCAAGAAGGAGGCCGAGCAGGCCGCCGCCCGGGCGGCGCTGCAGGCCCTGCAATAAGGCAAAGCGCAAGCCCCGCAGTCTGCCGGTTCCGGCGGGCTGCGGGGCTGTTTCGTTGGAGGGGGGCTATCTTTTCTTCGCCCGGGCCAGCCGGAAGCCGAACACGATGCCGCTCACGCCGCCCACAATGTGGGTCAGGTGGGACACGTTGTCCGTCTTGGTAAGGCCGTCGGCGATCTCGCTGCCTAAGTACAGGGCCACCACCAGCAGCATGGTCAGAGGAATGCCGCCCTTCTTCATCTCCGTGAACGAGGACAGGACGATCATCATGAACACCACGCCGCTGGCCCCCAGCAGGGCCGAGTGGGGGAACAGCAGGAACTGTACCAGCCCCGTGGCAAAGGCGGTGATTGCGATGGTCAGCAGCAGATTCCGGCTGCCGTACTTCTCCTCCAGCCCCGGCCCTACCAGCAGCAGAAGCAGCATATTGCCCATATAGTGGCTGTAGCCCGAGTGGCCCAGAACGTGGGTGAAAAACCGCACATAGGTCAAAGGGTCCGTCAGGGGGGCCCGGTATACGCAGAACAGCCGGGCCGTGGAGGCTCCGCCGGTGGCGGAGTCCAGCACCAGCACCAGCAGGCTGAGGATGGCAAAGCTCAGCACCACCGGTGCGTTGAATCGGATGGCAAATCGTTTCACGAAAAAACCTCTTTCCAAATGTTCTGACTTCGATTATAATGGATACATGGACTTTTGTAAACAAGGAGGCGCGTTTCGTGAAAAAACCGCTGAAGATCGTGCTGCTGGTGCTGGCGGCTGTGCTGCTGGTGGTCATCAGCTATCTGGCGTATGTGCTCATTGACTATCACCGGCTGGGGGACATGGACCTGGAGGTAGACCGTCAGGTGTCCCAGCCTGCTCAGACCGGATGTGAATACCATCTGCTGTCCTACAACATCGGCTTCGGCGCGTATGAGCCGGACTACGGCTTTTTCATGGACGGCGGAACGGAATCCTGGGCCTGGTCCCAGGAGCGCCTGACGGCCAACGTAGGGAACATCGGAGCCTTCCTGGCCCAGCAGGACGCAGACTTCTATCTCATCCAGGAGGTGGACCGGAACTCCACCCGCAGCTATCATGTGGACGAGACCGCCCTGCTGCGGGAGGCCCTGCCGGAGTATGACGGGACCTGGGCCCAGAACTACGACTCCCCCTTCCTGATGTACCCTCTGCGCCACCCCCACGGGGCGTCGGTGTCGGGGCTGATGACCCTGTCGGCCCTGACGGTGGACAGCGCCCGGCGGGTGGAGCTGCCCATCGAAAACAGCCTCATGAAGCTGGTGGATCTGGACCGGTGCTACAGCGTGCACCGGATCCCGGTGGCCGGCGGCGGCGAGCTGGTGCTGTATAACCTGCACCTGTCGGCCTACACCTCCGACGGCACCATCGCCATGGAGCAGCTGAAGCTGCTGCTGGAGGATATGCAGCGGGAGTATGACGCAGGCAACTGGTGCGTGGCCGGCGGCGACTTCAACAAGGACCTGCTAGGGGATTCCGCCGTCTATTTCGGCGAGGCGGACCAGGAATACACCTGGGCCCAGCCCATTCCGGAGGATACCTTCGACGGGTTCAACGTGTCCCTGATCGCGCCGCTGGATGAGGGGAACCCTGTGCCCAGCTGCCGCAACGCCGACGGACCCTATCACCAGGGGCAGTATGTGCTGACGGTGGACGGGTTCCTGGTGTCCGACAACGTGACGGTGACCTCCAGCGACGTGGTGGACCTGGGCTTTGCCTATTCCGACCACAACCCCGTGGAAATGCGCTTTGTGCTGGAATAATAAGAACCGGCTCCCTGGACGCAAGGTCCGGGGAGCCGGTTTTTTCAGTCTTTTTTGCCCCAGCGGGCCATATAGCGGAAGGCGGCGGGCCAGACGGCTCCGGCGAACAGCACCATGATGCCGTATCGCACGGCCCCGGCCACCCCGGCGCTGCCGAACAGGGCCAGCAGCGGACCCTTCAGCCCCGCCCGGATGCCCATCAGCAGCGCAAGGCCCAGCACCACCTTCAGCAGCTGCACCCACCAGACGGCCCGGGTGTCAAAGTGGATATACCGCCGGTCCAGCCACCAGGCGATGCCGAAGCCCACGGTGGCCCCCAGCAGCTTCCAGCCGTTTTCCTGCCCGTGGGCCAGGTTGGCCGCGTCCACGTCCGCCGGGAAGGGATAGACATACGCAAACACCAGATACGCGATGCCCACCAGCAGCATCCCGGCGATGAGGCCCGCCATCAGGCTGGGCTTGCGGTCGGCCTGGCGGATCAGGGGATACAGGGTCAGCACCATCACCCCGGCCACCGCAAAGGACACCCCCACGTCCAGGGGCGTGTGGACCCCCAGGTACAGCCGGGAGAAGGACACCAGCAGCAGCACCGCCACGCAGGCCCACCGGACCCAGGGCCGCCGGGTGGACCGGGCAATGCCGCCGAAGGTGGCCACGGCGTTCTGGGTGTGGCCGCTGGGGAAGGAGTATCCCGTGGCCTGGGCCCGGGCGCTTTCCACAATGGTGAAGTCGGGGTCCCGGACCCAGGGCCGGGGAATCCGGAACAGCAGCTTCAGAAACTGGTTCACCACCGTGCCAAAAAAGCCCATCAGCAGCAGGTAATACCCCTCCTGCTTGCTGACGCACCAAAAGATCAGGATCGCCGCCACCATGAACACGGTCTCCTCGCCCAGGTGGGTCACGGCGGAGAACACCGCGTCCCAGAACGGAGTGCGCACGCTCTCCAGCGCATATAACAGGTTCATATCCGTCCCTCCTTTTGGGGATTATTGTACCGTACTTTTCCTCCCAGCGCAAGAGGGAGCTTTCCGGCATATACTGAGGCAGAGGAGGGAGAGAGCCATGAGACGGGGAAATTGCGGCGCGGTCATCGGCGTGTGCGCCCTGGGCCTGGGGCTGGGGATCCTGATCGCCGCCATCTTCCCGGTGGGCGCGCTGATGTTCCTGGTGGCGTTTCTGCTGATCGCCTGCGGGATCATATGCTTGAAGGACGGGAGGTAATGTGCATGAAGATCGTGATCTGGAAGGCGCCCCGGTGTCTGCGGGGGCTGCTGCGGCGGATGTTCGGCATCCAGGAATAACCCGGCGTGTTCCCGCATAGCCTTGGGACAGTGAAAACAAGGAGAGGACGGGAAACGCATGGAACTGGAGCTGAAATTTGCGGAGCTGGCCTGCTGCGAGCCGGTAGGCGACCTGGTCACCACTCAGGAGGAGTCCATGGAGACGGCGATCCCGGAGTATTGCCCGGACATTGCCCGGATCGTGGATACCGTGGGGCAGCTGCGGCTGCGGGAGAAGCATCCGGCGGGCCAGCAGCTGACCATGGGCGGCAGCGTGGTGCTGACGGTGCTGTATACCTCGGAGGAGAGCGCGGGTTTGCGGAGCCTGTCGATGGAGGTGCCGTTTTCCTGCCAGGTGGAGGATAAGCGGCTGGCGGGCTGCGACGCCGTGTGCGTAACCGGGCGGCTGCTGCTGGCGGAGGCTAAGGCCGTCACCGCCCGGAAGCTGTATCTGCGGGTGATGCCGGAGTTCACCGTGTCCGGCTATGCCCGGCGGCGGCAGCGGCTGTGCTGCGGCACGGAGGAGGACCCCGCCCTGCGGGTGCGGCGGCAGGAGGCGGAGCTGGAGCTGCTGACGGCGGTGGAGGAGCGGGAATTTTCCTTCGCCCAGGAGGTGGCGCCTGACGGCCCGCCGCCGGAGGATGTGCTGATGGAGCGCACCGCCGCCCGGGTGGAGGAGTGCCGCCGGGTGGGCAGCCGCCTGGTGCTGAAGGGCCAGGCGGAGGTGTGCGTGCTGTACCGGGGAGAAAACCAGGAGCTGGCGGCATACCGGACGGCGCTGCCCTTCTCCCAGCTGCTGGACGGGGTGGAGCTGCCGGAGGGGGCCGAAACGGAGGCCCGCATCCAGTGGGCCAGCAGCGAGATCCGGGTGCTGCGGACGGAAAACGGCCCGGCCTTCGGCATCACCGTGACGGTGTGCACGGTGCTGCTGGTCCGCCGGAAGCAGCAGGTATCGTACATAGAGGACCTGTACAGCCTGCACCATGCGGCCCAGGTCCGGCGGCAGGAGACGCCGCTGCCGGTGGCCTGGCAGCGGGATATCCCCAGCCAGGAGGCGGTGCAGCAGCTGGAGTTCGGCCAGGGGAGACCCTTTGCCTATCTGACGGCGGCGGAATGCAGCGGCGTCAGCACGGTGCAGGAGGGCGGCGGCCCGGCCCTGCGGTGCACGGTGCGGCTGCGGGTGCTGTATCTGGACGAGAGCGGGACGCCGGTGTGCGCCGAGCGGTCGGCGGAGGTGACGGCCCCGGCGGCCTGGGAGCCGCAGACCGTCCGGGCCGCCTGCGGCCTGCCGCAGATGCAGATCACCGGCAGCACCTGCCGGCTGTCGGTGCCGGTGCGGTTCGAGGCACGGCGGTGTCTGCGCCGGCCGGTGGCGGCGGTGACGGCGGTGGAGCTGCAGGACCCGCCGGAGGGGCCGCAGCCCTCCCTGATCCTGCGCCGCATGGCAGAAGGGGAGACCCTGTGGGACATCGCCCGGCAGTACCGCACCGATGAGGAGGCCATCCGGGCCGCCAACGAGCTGACGGAGGACCGCCCGGAGGGGATGCTGCTGATCCCCCGGGTGCGATAAGAAAGACCAGCGGGAACAAGTGAAAACCGGTGGGGCGGGGCCGCAGGCCCCCGCCCCATATCAGCTTGTCCAAATAGCCTCGCAGAGTTTGCCGCCCGCAGGCGGCAAATGAAATGCAATCCATTTTTTGCCGGGGCGTGTACCTGGCAAAAAATTCTTCTCAGTCTGCAAGTGTGGAATTTGTTCGCCCATAGGCGAACAAATTATGCGCGCGGCAGACTGCAAGCCTTTTGTCAAAAAAGGGTTCTACCCTTTTTTGACAGTTTCCGGTGGGGCGGGGCCGCAGGCCCCCGCCCCACATTTTTTATTTCCCGGGGCCTGACGATAAATTTTCTGTGACGGGAGCAAAACAGGGCTACACAACCGGCGAAACCTGTGATATGATAGATGAGTGAAAAAATCGGACCGGGGGAGGGATCGTTCCAATGAAACATTTGCCGCAGCGCGTGGCGGCACTGCTTCTGGCGGCGGTTATGTCGCTGACCCTGACCGGGTGCATGTTCCGCTCGTCGGTGGAGGATCTGTTCACCCTGCCCCGGGTGGCGGCGGAATACGAGGGGCTGTCCCAGGAGCTGGACGACCTGCAGAAGCAGGGCTATGAGCTGGTGGGCCCCAGCACCGGGCAGAACATCCAGCCGGTGCAGATGGTGGACCTGGACAACGACGGCCTGTCGGAGGCCCTGGTATTCATGCGGCTGCAGGACGACGAAAAGCCCCTGAAAATCTTCGTTTTCCGGCCGGAGGACGACACCTATCACCGCCTGTGCGTCATCGAGAGCAGCGGCACCGCCATCGACAGTGTCCAGTATGAGGACCTCACCGGCAACGGCCGGCTGGAGATCATCGTGGGCTGGCGCATCAGCGCCGACGTGCAGACCGTGGCCGTGTATGTGCCCCAGCCGGACCCCTATGTGCTGCTGCAAAGCGGCTATACCCGCTTCACCGTCACGGACCTGGACGGCGACGGCGTCAAGAGCCTGCTGCTGTTCCGCTCGGATAACGACGGACAGCCGGTGGCGGGGCTGTATATCCGCAAGGACGATGTGATCTCCGCCAGCTACAGCAGCGTCTTGTCCTACACCATGGCGGAGCTGAGCCGGGGCAGCGTGGTGGTGGGCAAGCTCTCCGACGGCACCCCCGCCGTATTTGCCACCGGCGTCAACAGCCAGGGTATGGCCATGACGGATATCCTGGTGTGGCAGGAGAGCGGCGGACTGACCAACATCGCCCAGGACCGGACCACCGGCCTCACCGCCGCCGTGTACCCCTATATGCAGCTCAAGCCCCAGGACATCGACGGCGACGGCAGCGTGGAGATCCCCGCGCCGGAGACTGCCGCCGCCGACGCGGGAAGCGGCGCTGCCGCCAACACCGCCGCGGCGGTGCGGGGGCTGGTCCGCTGGATCAGCTACTGCGGCGACGAAAGCCCGGATGTCCACTGCGTGACCTATCACGATCTGTCCGCCGGGTGGTATTTCCGCCTGCCGGATACCTGGCAGGGGGAGGCCACCTTCACCACCGCCGAAAACGGCGCGTACGAGAGCCAGGTGGTACTGCTGTCCAACGGACAGCCGGTGGCGGCCCTGTACGCCCTTACCGGCGACAACCGGGAAAAGCGGGCCATGATGGGCAGCCGCATGGCCCTCAAGCGCCAGAACGGCGTCACCTACGCCGGGGAGCTGCTGGCCGGGGCCAACTACTGCGGCCTGGACGAGGAGAGCCTGCGCCTGGGCTTCAACCTGGTGATGGCCGAGTGGGCTGCATGAAAATCCGAGGAAAGGAACGTCGAATCCATGAGAAAGGTAATGGTTCTGGAGGATGAATCCAGCATCCGCAGCTTTATTGTGATCAACCTGCGCCGGGCAGGATACGAGGTGGTGGAGGCCGAAACCGGCGAGGAGGCCCTGGACAAGCTCCACGAGAATCCGGACACGCTGGTGGCCCTGCTGGACGTGATGCTGCCGGGCATCGACGGGTTCGAGGTGTGCCGCCGCATCCGGGCCACCAACCCCCGCATCGGCATCATCATGCTGACGGCCCGATCCCAGGAGATGGACAAGGTCACGGGCCTGATGAACGGGGCCGACGACTATGTGACCAAGCCCTTCTCCCCGGTGGAGCTTACTGCCCGGGTGGACGCCCTGATCCGCCGCAGCAGCGGCGGCACCCAGGAACTGCCGCCGGGCACCATCAGCCAGCCACCCTTCCTGCTGAACACCCGCAACCGCACCCTGGAGAAAAACGGCCAGCGCATCAAGCTGACCCAGGTGGAGTATTCCATCATGCGGATGTTCATGGAAAATCCCGGCAAGGCCCTGTCCCGGGAGGAGATCCTGGACCTGGTGTGGGGCCGGGACTATTTCGGCGAGCTGAAGATCGTGGACGTCAACGTCCGGCGTCTGCGGCTGAAAATCGAGGACAGCCCCACCAGCCCCACCTATATCAACACCGTGTGGGGCTACGGATACAAGTGGGGCTTTTAAGCCATGGATACCAACACGGATAACAAGCTGCGGCTGTTCACCCGGGGACAGGGGAAGCGGCTGAAGCTGCGGGGTCTGCGCCGCCGCTGGCTGGCCAGCAGCGTGGGACCCATTATCGTCATTCTGGTGCTGGTGGGCGTGCTCTCTGCCGCCACCATCAGCTCCAGCCTGGACGCCCGGGCCAGGTCCTCTCTGGAGGCCAAGGCCAAGTCCGGCTCCGACTATTTCAGCGCCTACAGCATGGGCAGCTACAGCGAGTATTACCGCCGGGCCGCCCAATACGTCACGGATTACAGCATGAACGACAGCCTGGCCAAGAACGTGGAGCTGCAATTCATCAACGGCAAGCACCAGGTGGAGCTGTCCTCCCGGGGCGCCGTGGCCGGCAGCACCCCCGCCACCCCGGAGGTGGGCCGGGCCGTGGAAACCGGCAAGACCGCCTCCTTCTCCGGCCGGGACCCCCTGACCGGCGAGAGCATCCTGGCGGTGTCCAGCCCGGTGTTCTACAACGGAACGGTGGTGGCCGTGATGCGGTTCGTCACCTCTACCCGGCTGCTGGATCAGCAGCTGTGGCTGACGGTGCTGGTGATGGCCGCCGTCATCGCGGCGGTGATCTTCCTGATCTTCGTGTCCAACCTGATCTTCATCAACAACGTGGTGCAGCCGGTGGCGGAGGTGTCCGAGGCTGCCAAGCGCATCTCCTCTGGCAGCTACGGCATCCAGATCGCCAACAAGTATACCGACGAACTAGGGCAGCTGGTGGACAACATCAACAACATGTCCCTGAAAATCAGCCAGAGCGAGAAAATGCAGACGGAGTTCATCTCCTCCGTGTCCCACGAGCTGCGCACCCCTCTGACGGCCATCAGCGGCTGGGGCGAGACCCTGCTGGGGGATGAAAGCGGCGACCCCCGCCAGCTGCGCCGGGGCCTGCGCATCATCGTCAAGGAGGCCCGCCGCCTGACGGGCATGGTGGAGGAGCTGCTGGAGTTTTCCAAAATGCAGGACGGCCGCTTCACCCTGCAGGTGGAGGAAATGGACCTGCAGGCGGAGCTGGAGGACGCCATCTATACCTATCGGGAGCTGTTCCGCCAGGACGGCATCCAGCTGAACTATCACAGCGATCAGGAGCTGTATACCGAGCCCATCTCCGGCGACCCCCAGCGGCTGAAGCAGGTGTTCTGCAACGTGCTGGACAACGCCGCCAAGCACGGCGGCGCGGGCAAGCGCATCGACGTGGACATGACCCAGGAGGGGGACAGCTATGTGGTGCGCATCCGGGACTACGGCCCCGGCATCCCTCCGGCGGAGGTCCCTTTTGTGAAGCAGAAGTTTTATAAGGGCTCCTCCAAGGCTCGGGGCAGCGGCATCGGCCTGGCGGTGTGCGACGAGATCGTCCAGCGCCACGGCGGCGTGTTCGACATCGGCAACGCCGACGGCGGCGGAGCCATCGTTACCATCCGGCTGCCCATCTCCGGCCAGGAGCTGTAAAAAATCGAACGCCTGTTGCATTTTTGCAGCGGGTGTGTTATGATACTGGAAAGGAACCCATTCCCCATGGAAAAAAATAACAAGCAATTCCGCACCTCCATCGGCGGTCAGGCCCTGATCGAGGGCATTCTCATGCGCGGGCCGGAAAAGCAGGCCATCGTGGTCCGCTCGCCGGAGGGCCTGGTGACCAAGGTGGAGGAGCTGACCCTGATCAAGGATAAGTATCCCATTCTGGGCTGGCCCATCCTCCGGGGGGCCGTCACGTTTCTGGACTCCATGGTCCGGGGCGTCAAGGCCCTGATGTTCTCCGCCGACTATTACCCCGAGGACGAAAACGTCCAGCCCTCCAAGCTGGATAAGTGGCTGGAGGAGCACGTTCCGGCGGAGAAGCTGCAGTCGGTGCTGGTGTGGGTGTCGGTGATCCTGTCCCTGGGGCTGACCCTGCTGCTGTTCATGCTGCTGCCCACCTTCATCGCCGGGCTGTTCCACGCCCGGCATGCCGCCGTCCACAACCTCATCGAGGGGGCGGTGAAGATCGCCATTTTCCTGGGGTACCTGATCCTCTGCTCCAGGCAGAAGGACGTGCGCCGGGTGTTCTGCTATCACGGGGCGGAGCATAAGACCATCTTCTGCTATGAGGCGGGCCTGCCGCTGACGGTGGAAAACGCCCGCATCCAGCCCAAGCACCATCCCCGCTGCGGCACCAGCTTCCTGTTCGTGGTCATCGTGGTGTCTATTCTGTGCAGCAGCATCGTGTTCAGCTATGTGAACTGGCAGAATCTGTGGGTCCGGGTGGCCATGCACCTGCTGCTGCTGATCCCGGTGGTGGGCGTCACCTATGAATTCAACCGCTTTGTGGGCCGTCACGACAACGCCGTCACCCGTATCCTGTCCGCCCCGGGCATGTGGCTGCAGAATTTCACCACCAACGAGCCGGACGACTCCATGCTGGAGGTGGCCATCGAGGCCCTGAAGCTGGTGCTGCCGGAGGAGCAGGGAAAGGACGCCTGGTAATGGCCGCTACATACAACGATCTGACCCTGGATATCCGGCGGTCCCTGCGGCAGGCGGGGATCGAGGCCGCCACCCTGGAGGCCCGGGAGCTGGTGTGCTTCGCCGCCGGAAAGGATAAGGCCCGGCTGCTGCGGGACGGCGCGCTGTACGCGTCCCCGGAGGTGGAGGAGGCGGCCTGGGCCCTGGCCCGCCGCCGTCTGGCCGGGGAGCCGGTGGCTTATCTCATCGGCGAGTGGGAGTTTTACGGCCTGCCCCTGGACATCAGCGAAAGCGTGCTGATCCCCCGGCCCGACACGGAGACCCTGGCCGAGGCCGCCATCGGCTGGCTGCGGCAGCAGGAGGCTCCCCGGGTCCTGGACCTGTGCGCCGGTTCCGGCTGCCTGGGGCTGGCCATCGCCAGCCAGGTGCCCGGCGCCCGGGTGGTGCTGGGGGAGCTCAGCGACGGGGCTTTGCGGGTCTGCCGTCAGAACATCCGCCGCTGCGGCCTCACCGGCCGGGTGACAGCCATGCAGCTGGACGCCCTGCGCCCGCCGGTGCAGCGGCTGGGGGACTTTGACTGCATCGTCAGCAATCCCCCCTATATCCCCTCCGGGGATATTCCCGGGCTGGACGCCTCCGTCCGGGATTACGAGCCCCACATGGCCCTGGACGGCGGGGCCGACGGCCTGGACTTTTACCGGGCCATCTGCGCCCACTGGCGCTCGGTGCTGCATCCCGGGTCCCGGCTGTGCTTCGAGGTGGGCATCGGCCAGGCAGACGACGTGCTGCGGCTGATGCGCAGCGTGGGCTTCGGCGACCTGGAAATTCTCCCGGACCCGGCGGGCATTCCCCGGGTGGTGCTGGGGGACCTGTATCAGGAGATCTGACTGTCCGCCTTTCCGGACAGGCTTTTTGATACCATCACGGCAATATAAATTAGAGGAGGAGACGAAAATGGCAGCGAAAAAGGATACCTCTGCCGCAGTCCCTGCGGGCTCCGACAAGAAAAAGGCGCTGGAGACCGCCATGCAGCAGATCGAAAAAATGTATGGCAAGGGCTCCATCATGCGCTATGGTGAAAACGCCGAAACCAACGTGGAGGCCATCCCCACGGGCTCCCTGGCCCTGGACCTGGCTTTGGGCATCGGCGGCGTGCCCCGGGGGCGCATCATCGAGATCTACGGGCCGGAGTCCTCCGGTAAGACCACCCTGGCCCTGCACATTCTGGCCCAGGCCCAGAAGCTGGGCGGCGAGGTGGCCTTTGTGGACGCCGAGCACGCCCTGGATCCCACCTATGCCCGGGCCCTGGGCGTGCGGATCGAGGACATGCTGATCTCCCAGCCGGACACCGGCGAGCAGGCCCTGGAAATCACCGAGGCCCTGGTCCGCTCCGGCGCCATCGACGTGGTGGTGGTGGACTCCGTGGCCGCCCTGGTGCCCCGGGCGGAGATCGAGGGCGAGATGGGCGACAGCTTCGTGGGCCTGCACGCCCGGCTTATGAGCCAGGCCCTGCGCAAGCTCACCGGCGTCATCGCCAAAACCAACAGCATCGTCATCTTCATCAACCAGCTGCGGGAAAAGGTGGGCGTCATGTACGGAAATCCCGAGGTCACCACCGGCGGCCGGGCCCTGAAGTTCTATGCCTCCGTCCGCATCGACGTGCGCCGCATCGAGGCCCTGAAGTCCGGCGGCGAGATCATCGGCAACCGCACCCGGGCCAAGGTGGTGAAAAACAAGGTGGCGCCCCCCTTCCGGGAGGCGGAGTTTGACATCATGTATGGCGAGGGCATCAGCCGCCTGGGCGAGATGCTGGATCTGGGCGTGAAGCTGGACCTGGTCCAGAAAAGCGGCTCCTGGTTCAACATGGGGGATATCCGCCTGGGCCAGGGCCGGGACGCCGCCAAGCAGTATTTCCGGGATCACCCCGACGAGGCCGACAAGCTGGAGGCCGCCATCCGCCGGGACTTCCACAAGCTGATGAGTAGCCAGTCCAAGATCGCCGCCAAGGCGGCGGGCCGGGCGGTGGACGTGTCCGCCGACGACTTCGATGACGAGGATTGAGCGCATCCAGCCGTCCCTGCACAAAAAGGACCGGGTGCTGGTGTATCTCACCGGCGGCCGGCTGCTGCGGATCACGCCGGAGGAGCTGCTGCGGTTTGACCTGCGGCCGGGCATGGACCTGGCGGAGGACGTGCTGGAGGAGCTGAACCGGGCGGCTGCCCGGTCCCTGACCCGGCAGCAGGCGGCGGAGATGGCCGGACGGCGGATGCTGTCCCAGAAGGAGCTGTCCGACCGGCTGGTGAAAAAGGGAACGGACCCCCAGGAGGCTCAGGAGACCGCCCGGTGGCTGGCGGACCTGGGGGCGGTGGACGACGCCGCCTATGCCGGGGTCATCGTGCGGCACTATGCCGCCATGGGCTACGGCCCCGGCCGGGTGCGCCAGGAGCTGCAGCACCGGGGGGTGCCCCGGGAGCTGTGGGACGACGCCCTGGCCCGGATGCCGGACCCGGAGGAGGCCATTGACCGGTTTCTGACCGCCAAGCTCCGGGGCAAGACCCCGGACCGGGCCACGCTCCAGCGGCTGTCCGCCGCCCTGCAGCGCCGGGGCTTCTCCTGGCAGGATATCCGCCCTGCTCTGGCCCGGCTGGACCGGGAGCCGGAGGATTGACCGGCACATTTACAACTTCACGCAAAGGAAACACAACCATGAACGTATCATTCATATCCCTGGGCTGCGACAAGAACCGGGTCAACACCGAGCAGATGATGGCCCTGTGCCTCCAGGCGGGCATCACCGTCCAGGAGGACTGCCCCGGCAGCGACGTGGTGGTCATCAACACCTGCGGCTTTATCGACAGCGCCAAAAGCGAGGCCATCGACACCATTCTGTCCGCCGCCCAGCTGAAGGACGCCGGGGAAATTCAGAAAATTCTCGTCACCGGCTGCCTGAGCCAGCGGTATCAGGCCGATATCCTGGATGAGCTGCCGGAGATCGACGGCATCATGGGCACCGGCTGCTTCGGCGACATCGTGCCTGCTCTGGAGCAGGTGATGGAGGGTCGGGAGTGCCGCCATTTCGCGGACATCAACGGCCCGGTGGAGGAGCTGCCCCGGGTGCTGTCCACCCCCCGGCACTATGCCTATCTGCGGATTGCGGAGGGGTGCAGCAACCGCTGCGCCTACTGCGTGATCCCCTCCCTGCGGGGTAACTACCGCTCCCGCCGGATGGAGGACATTTTGCAGGAGGCCCAGGCCCTGGCGGACGACGGCGTGCAGGAGTGCATCGTCATCGCCCAGGATATTACCCGCTACGGCATGGACCTGTACGGGGAGCGGAAGCTGCCGGAGCTGCTGCGGGCTCTGTGCAAACTGCCCTTCCACTGGGTCCGGCTGCACTATCTGTACCCCGACAACCTGTCCGACGAGCTCATCGACACCATCGCCGGGGAGGAGAAGATCTGCAACTACCTGGATATTCCCATCCAGCACTGCAACGACGCGGTGCTCAAGGCCATGCGCCGCCGAGAGACCAAGGCGGGGCTGGAGGCCCTGTTTGCCCGGCTGCGGGAGCGGATCCCCGGCGTGGTGCTGCGCACCAGCCTCATCACCGGCCTCCCCTATGAGGACGAGGCCGCCTTCGAGGAGCTGTGTAGCTTTTTGGGGGAGCAGAAGCTCCAGCGGGTGGGGGCCTTTGCCTACTCCCCGGAGGAGGGTACCCCTGCGGCGAAGATGCTCAACCGGGTGGACACCGAGGAGGCCCAGCGCCGGGCGGAGCTGGTGATGGAGGTGCAGTCCCAGGTCATGGACCAGTTCAACGACAGCCGCATGGGCGACACCGTGGAGGTGCTGTGCGACGGGTGGGACGGCCAGTCCATGAGCTATGTGGGCCGCAGCTACGCCGAAAGCCCCGGCATCGACGGCAATATTTACTTCACATCCGATCAGCCCGTGGAAGCGGGGGAATTTGTCCGTGTGCGCATCACCGGGGCCATGGACGGCGAGCTTACCGGTGAACGAACGGAGGAATGACGCCATGCCTATGAACACAGCCAACAAACTGACCCTGGCCCGGGTGTTTCTGATCCCGGTGTTCCTGGTCATTGCCTACTGGGACTTCCCCGGCAGCCGCTATGTGGCCCTGGCCGTTTACATTGCGGCCTGCCTGACGGACCTGCTGGACGGCTATATCGCCCGCCACTATAACCAGGTGTCGGATTTCGGCAAGTTTGCCGACCCCCTGGCGGACAAGTGCCTGGTGATGGCGGCCCTGTGCTGGTTCGTGGAAACCGGCGACATGATGGGCTGGGTCCTGGCCGCCGTGCTGCTGCGGGAGTTCGCCGTGTCCGGCATGCGGCTCATCGCCGTGGAAAAGGGCCGGGTCATCGCCGCAGGCTGGTCCGGCAAGGTCAAAACCGCCAGCACCATGGTGTGCATCTGCCTGATCCTGTTCGGCATTCCCCACTGGCTGAACCTGGTGTGCCAGGGGGTCATCCTGGTGACCACGGTGTACTCCGGCGTGGAGTATTTCGTGAAAAACTGGGACGTGTTCTCCGAAAAGTAAGGCTTATCCCCGGGCCATCCGCCCGGGGATTTTTGCTGAAAATTTTACATAGATTTTACACACCCATTACAACGGATTTGACATACACCCTTTATACTGTCAATTGTCAAAAAGTTGGAATGAGGGAGTAAAGAATTATGACTATTTTCAATGCGCTGACGCTGGTGGGCGGACTGTGTCTGTTCCTGTTCGGCATGAACGTGATGGGCCAGGCCCTGGAGCGCCGGGCCGGCGGCAAGCTGCGGACCCTGCTGGATAAGATGACCAGCCGGGTATTTGTGGGCTTTCTGACGGGCCTGGGCATCACCGCCATTATCCAGAGCTCCTCCGCCACCACGGTGATGGTGGTGGGCTTCGTGAACTCGGGGCTGATGACCCTGCGCCAGGCCATCAACGTCATCATGGGCGCCAACGTGGGCACCACCGTCACCGCGTGGCTGCTGAGCCTGGCGGGCATCGACAGCGGCAGCACCTGGGTGCAGCTGCTGAAGCCCTCGTCCTTTACCCCGGTGCTGGCCCTGATCGGCATCATCTTCTATATGTTCTGCAAGTCCGACAAGAAAAAGGACACCGGCACCATCCTGCTGGGCTTCGCCACCCTGATGTTCGGCATGGAGACCATGAGCGGGGCCGTGTCCGGCCTGAAGGACGTGCCGGAGTTCACCCAGCTGTTCCTGATGTTCCGCAATCCCATCCTGGGCGTGCTGGTGGGCGCGGTGCTGACGGGCATCATCCAGTCCTCCTCCGCCTCCGTGGGCATTCTGCAGGCCCTGTCCGTCACCGGCGGCGTCAGCTATGCCGCCGCCATCCCCATCATCATGGGCCAGAACATCGGCACCTGCGTCACGGCCATGCTGTCCTCCGTGGGCACCAACAAAAACGCCCGCCGGGCCGCCGTGGTCCACCTGATGTTCAATGTCATCGGCGTGGTGGTGCTGCTGTCGGTGTTCTGCATCGTCAAGGCCATCTTCGCCCCGGCGATCCTGGACCGGCCCGCCACCATGTACGGCATCGCCATCGCCCACTCGGTGTTCAACATCCTGTGCACCGCCATGCTGCTGCCTGCCGGAAATCTGCTGGAAAAGCTGGCCATCCGGCTGGTGCCCGACGCCCAGCGCCGGGAGGAGACGTCCGAGCTGGACGCCCGCCTGCTGGCCACCCCTGCCCTGGCCCTGGGCCAGGCCCGGAACGTGGCCGGGGAGATGGCCGCCTGCGCCGTCCGCGCCCTGGAAAACGCCCTGACCTCCCTGACCGGCTACACCCCGGAGCTGGCCCGGTCCATCCGGGAGGACGAGGAGCGCTGCGACCACTATGAGGACATCATCGGCACCTATCTGGTGCAGCTGAGCAGCCACTCCCTGTCGGACAGCGAGAGCCAGGAGTCCACGGAGCTGCTGAAAACCATCGGCGACTTCGAGCGCATCTCCGACCACGCCGTCAACGTGCTGGAGTCGGCGGAGGAGCTGCAGAGCAAGGGACTGTCCTTCTCCCCGGCGGCCATGGCGGAGTATGAGACCCTGGCCCGGGCCATCCGGGAGATCCTGCACCTGTCCCTGGACGGCTTCCGCCAGAACGACGCCGCCCGGGCCGCCCGGGTGGAGCCCCTGGAGCAGGTCATCGACAAGCTGAAGGAGGAAATGCGCACCCGCCACATCCTCCGCATGCGGCAGGGACAGTGCAGCATCGAGGCGGGCTTCGTGTGGGCGGACCTGCTGACGGACCTGGAGCGCACCTCGGACCACTGCTCCAACATCGCGGGCTGCGTCATCGACGCCGCCCGCCACAACCTGAACCTTCACGAGACCCTCCGGGCCGCCCAGACCCAGGACCCCGACTTCGCGGGCCGCTTCCGGGACTATGCCCAGACCTACCGCCTGCCGGAGGGGAAGTAAGAAAAAACACCCAAGCGTAAAGCAAGGCCCCCGGCGCTGCCGGGGCCCTTGTCTGCGCAAAAAAAGCTTTCTATTTGGGGGCTTTTCCTGTATAATATATAGTTGCGGGCCTTTTGACAGGCCGTTAAGAAGGGAGAGACCCATGAAACGATATCGCGTGCAGGCCCTGTGCCTGCTGCTGGCGGCGGCACTGGCCCTGACCGGGTGCGCCGCCCGCCGGGGGGGGAGGACACCGGCAAATTGCAGGTGGTGTGCACCCTGTTCCCCTACTACGACTTCGTCCGGGCCATCGGCGGCGACCGGGTGGAGCCATACCTGCTGGTCTGTCTCTTATACACATCTCCGAGCCCACGAGAC
>ENA-OYYU01000090-OYYU01000090.1-human-gut-metagenome-genome-assembly--contig:-NODE-90-length-38731-cov-13.329895_pt1 | contig 38731 bp, 60 predicted proteins | sample MGYA00244068_ERZ653460 | MGnify/ENA primary metagenome ERZ653460 (study PRJEB26926, sample SAMN06164914) | human gut metagenome | biome: ENVO:00009003; feature: ENVO:2100002; material: ENVO:00002003... | reverse complement strand
CTACACTCGACTAGTCGTCGGCAGCGTCAGATGTGTATAAGAGACAGATATACTACTTTCTTTTTTCCCTTTAAAAAAATATCTCTTTTGATATAATTTTCTTTTTTCTTTCCCTTGAAAATGTATCTCTTTATATTCTTTTCACTCAAAAGAATACTATTTCAAGAAAGTATAATATTTTAAATTAAATAAATATAAATTTATAATAATATATATAAATATATTTTAATATTTCTTAGAGAAAGTAAATTTCTTTTGTAAATATTACTTTCTCCAAAAATGAACAGAGAAAAAATAATTTACTTTTGAGAGTGAACAGAATACACCCCCTGCCCCCGACGGGGGATTTTTTTATTTGGGGGGAACAAATTTTCACGTGACCCCTAAAAGGGGGATGGTATCTCAAAAAATGAGAATAAGTATTTTAAGGGAGGGGGTGTTTCCGAAAGAAATCGGAGAAGGCGGTATAATAATAAACGAGGGGGGCAAATAGGGCGGCGGCGGAAAAAGAGATAGATAAGGGGAAGGTGATTTTTTGAATAAGGTACAGCCGAAGTGGACGCAGCCTAAACGGATATCGTGTTTTACGCCGGAGCAGCAGTCGTATTATGCGGCGTTGCCGCCGAGACAGAGGGCGTATGTGGACGCTAGGGGGCGCGGGAACGGAAAGACTGCGAGCTATAAAATTGCGGGATACAGTACGGAGAAAAACGCGGGGCAAAACTCGTATATCCTTGAACGAAACAATCCGCGACTTGCGGAGCTTATTCGGGTGCTGGAAGAGGCGAGGAAGGCGAAAGAGGTTTTGCAGTCGGAAAGTGCGGAGGCGAGGCGTATAAATGCGCTTGCGGAGCAGAATACGGCTAAGGCGGTATTGGAAAAGATAGAGGGCGACGAGAGCGGGGAGCTTGCAAGGCAGATACAGTTTTTCAGGGACATCGCCGAAGGGAAGATAAAGACGGTCAAAAGAACCGTGTACAAAAACGGAGACAAGATAACCACCAAGACCGAGTACATAAGCGACGTAGACACGCGTATAAAGGCGAGAAAAGAGCTTGACAGGCTGCTGGGGATAAGCGCGTTACAGCCGCTCGGACAGATAAGCGCGGGCGGGAACGTGAACATCATGATTGTGGACGCAAGCAAAAAGGACGCGGTCGAAGACAGCAGGAACAATCCCGTGTTCATGGAAATGCAGGACAAGACGGAAGAGGCGGACGGCGAGGTAGTAATCGTTGCGGACGAAGAAGAGGCAGAGACGGCGAAGTAAGAATGGGCGAAACAGTTGCAAAAGAGAAAGGCTATGCCGTTATAGACGAAAACGAGTACAGGCGGCTGTGCGACGACATCACCGCGTCAACGGTGGTCGTTCCGAGCGTTTATCAGGAAGTGTTCCTTGACAAGTATCGGTACTTTATTTTGTCGTCGGGGCGGTTGTCGGGAAAAACAAGCATACTCGTGGGGCTGTGGTGGGCGACCGTAAACAAGTTCCCCGACCGCGACATCGTTGTTTTACAGGCTACCGCTACGGAAATAAAGGACAGCATAATAAACGAGATTGAAAAGTTTTTGAGCAATTCGGGGCTTGACGTGGGGGACGCGCAATCCTGCGAGTGGTATATTCCGAAAAGCAAGTCGTATATTTCAAGCTCGTCAAGGAAGGGGCGGACGTATTTTTACCCCATAACCGACAGCAAGGGCGGGCAAAGGTCGAGAGGTATAAACACGCCAAATCCGTTGTCGCTCGTGCTGTACGAAGAGGCGCAGAAAAACAAGGACGCAAACGTGGTCGAGCAATCGGTCATTACGTTTATCCGACAGCTTGACGCGGAGGCGAAGCTGGTAATAGTCGGAAACAACGAGACTGCGGGGCATTGGTTTGTGGATTATGTATTCGACAAACGGAAAGACCCCGATTGGTGTTATATATACGCGAACTGCTATCACATATGGGAGCTGCTTAACGAGCAGACGCGGAAATACGTGGAAAGCGTAAAGGCGGCGAACTACACTGAGTTCAGGCGCGTGTTTTTGGGGGACATCAACGCGAGCGCGTCAGACGTGGTGTTTCCGCAATTCGACAGGTCAAAGCACTACAAGCGCGCGTATGAGCTTGAAAAGAAATACATAACGACGTTGTTCATAGGGGTTGACCACGCGACGGCAAACGATACTTTTGCCTGCGTGCCCGTTGCGGTGCTTGACGACGGTACGACGCAGACGCTCGAAGTTTTGTACGACGACCCCGAAGAAACGAACAGAACGCTGTCGCCGGTCGAGCAATGCGAGTTGTTGGACGATTTTGTGAGTTTTCTGGATAACAGATACGGGATTGAAGCTAATCAGTTGCCGACCTATCTGTCGGTGGACAGCGCAGCCGCCACGTTTATAGCGCAGCTGCGGCACTTGAAGCGAACAAGCAAGAAAAAGGTGTGGCGGTTTATAAAGATTATGCCGTTTACCGCCAAGAAAAAGGATATGAATTTGGGGATTATAAAAAATGCGTTTGCGTATGGCGTTTTGACGATTCTTAACGAGGGCACAAAGCTGTACGACGGGCGCGTGAACACGCACAGACTTGCGCGGGAGATTGAAAAACAAAGGTACAAGAACAGGAAGCTCGACCCGAAGATACCCAACGACTTGGTGGACGCGCTCGAATACGGGCTTATTCCGTACTACTCGAACTGCTACAACCTGTCTTTCCCCGTAAGGCGGCGGGATTATCTCAAATCGGCGCATGTTGAAGAAATACGAAAATTAGCGGGCTTGAAAATTGCCGCGTAGAAAAAAAGGAGAAGAAATGATACGTTGCACGAGAGCAAAATGCAGATTGCACAACGAGAAGAACGCATGCAGGCACAAAGACCAATGGGGCATATGCGGATTGACGAAAGCGGAGTTTGATAAATACATAGTCAGACCCGCAACGCCCGAGAAAGAGGCAATGCCGAAGAGAGAGACGAAAACGACGAAAGAGGAGCGCAAGAATGGATAAAATTCCGTTTAAAAGCAAAAGCAAGCCGAAGCTGCCCAAAAAGACGCCCGAACAGATTATAGCCGAGAAGCACGACGGGTTGATGAACACCATAATATCCCAGACGTTTGCGCGGCATGCGGGGCTGTCCGAAAAAGAATACCTGAAACGGCTGGGCATTAAGGGGACGAAAATAAGCGAGGAACGCGCAGTGCGAATAGCAAAGTTCAACGCGACGCTTGCGCTTACGAAGGTTCTGCTCGACTGCGTGGGAAAAGCGAACATGATAACGAATTTTTATCGCGTGTACTTGCAGGAGAACGATTTGGTGGAGAAGGGAGACTGAAATGGAAAAAACACAAGCGACAAAAGAGAAAGTAGACATAAAGGCGGCAGAAATAGACCCTGACGTGTTAGGCGAATTGGGGCGGGACTGCGTTCTGAAAGTCATAGACAACGAAAAGGAAATGAGGCGGGCGGAGCTTAACTGCCTGTGCGAAATGCTTTCGCAGCTGAATCATCTGCATATCGCGCTTGACGAAATGCTCAACATACTCTCGATAGCGGGGAACGACAAGATAGTAGAGTTCTTTTCCGCCGTGCGGGAGAACATGGAGAAAGAGGAAGCGGCGGCGAGAGAGGAAAACGAAGGGAATTAGGGAGTAAGAAATGAGCCAACAAGTTTTTGACATAGATACCGTAGGCTTTTCGATGAACGGGATTAACGGGCTTGGCTCGTACTTTGACTTTTACGTCAACAATGTTTTTTACCTGCTTGCGCCGGAGTATTATTTTTCGTTTTACTCCATTTATCTGAACCGTTGTCTTTCGGTATACGACGGTTGGGTGAACGGTTGGCACAACGTGAGAAGCGGACTTGTGCCGCAGCGTATGTTACAGAGCCTTGCAAACGGACTGAACAATATGCTTTTCGCGCACGGCGTAGATTTTGCGGGGCGTACTCCCGACTACAATTTTGCGATTGATTGGGCAAAGCGGACAAAGTTCTATAAGGCGCTCAAAAAAGCGCATAAATTCGGAATAGCGGGGGGCACCGCGCTTATGAAGCTGAATCGCTCCAACAAGGAGCTGTTCATGTCGGCGCATAGAATCGACACTTTTTTTGCCGACATAGACGCTACGGGAAAGGTCGTGAGCGTGCAGGTTTTTTTCGACGCAATCCATAACACAAATCCGTCGGGCACGAAAACGCATTACGGCATATGCGAAGAAAGATATTTCAACGACGAGGGCAAGCCGGTAGTCCGTTCATCGGTGTACGTGGTAAACGGAAATTTGCAGACGGAAGTAGCGTCGCGCCAAGAGCCTACGCGCAATGTATCGCGTAAATATTGGTTGGAGCTGCCGCGAAACGTAAAAAAATACATTTTGGATAATTATCCGGATATTGTTTTAGACCAAGAAATAATGCTGCCGTTCCACAACTCGATAGGGTGTTATCTAATGCGGTTCACCGACGATATCCCGCAAATACCAAACACTCCGTTCGGTCAACCCATAGGGGATATTCTGTTCACGGAAAACTTCCAGTACGACCAGATGAAGTATTTTGAGAAAAACGAGGTTGACCTTGCGCGGGCAAGGGCGTTGCTGCCGGAAGAGATGTGGAACAAGGACGACCCGCTGTACGGCGACAGGGCGTTGAACGAAAGGTTTTATCAGAAAGTCGCGTCAATGGGCAACGACAACGACAAAGTCACGCCGTTGCAGTTTCTGTTGCGCGGCGGGGATATACGGACGCAGAAAGAGAACATCTACAAGGACATAGGGTTTAAGCTGCAAATATCCGCATCGTCCGTAGCGACGTTTTTGAACGAAGGGGCGGGAGCCAGAACGGCAACGGAAATAATAAGCGAAAGGACAAAGTCGTCTACGTGGATAAACGGGCAAATCAATTTGAACGCGCCCGAGATAAACGAGCTGTTAAGGGACGTTATGTATTTTTACAATCGCAATTCGGTGGATATAATCCTGCGTCCCGAAGACCAAAGTCCGTTTTTGGACAAGCTCAAAGTGTACAGCGATGTATTTTCGGCAGGGAATATGTCTGCGGAGCGGTTTGTACGCGGAGTGTACGGCAATCTGTCTCAGGCTGAGCAGGCGGCAGAAATAGAGTACCTGAAAGAGACGAGGGCGGCGGCGGCAGAAATGGACAGGCAGGCTGCGTTTGCGTGGAACGGCGACAGAGCGCCGCGAAAGGTGGAGGAGCCGGAAGATGTGAGTGCGCCGCTTGCCGAGAAAAAAGGACAAAAGTCGGGCTGAAAACGGCACGACCGAAAGAAAATAAAAAAAACGGTATAATAATAAACGGGCAGGGCAAAACGCACAGCGGAGTAGCCTCAAAGAGCCCGAAGATTAAGGAGAACAAGAAAAATGCTGAAAAAAGCTCTGTTAAAAGCTCTGACTAACCTTACACCGGAAGAGAAAGACGAGGTTCGCAAGTCATTAGGCGAGGGGCAACCCGCGTCGGAAGAAAATGTAGACGAACATGAAGGTAAAGGCGCAGAGAAGAACGAAAAAACGGCAGAAGACACAAAAGAGAAGGCAGCCGACGGGAGCGCGGGCGAGGAAGATTTCGAGGACGAAACCGACGCAGGCGAAGAAGACGGCGAAAGCAAGGCAAATCCCGGCAACGAAACAACCGACTCCAATCCCGCCCCTGCGCAAGGCGGAAAGGTGTTGGAGGTAGAAGGGCAGGGGAACGGCGTGCGCGTGGAAGACCTTGTGACTCTGGACATGCTTACGGCACGTTTGGAAGCTCTGAACGCAAAGCTGAACGCTGTCATTGACGAGAACAAGGCGCTCAAAGACAAGTACGAAAATCCGGATTTCGGCAATCATGTCAAGAAGGGCGCGGGCGCAGCGGACAATACGGCTGCCAAAAAGGCGGCTAACGAAAGTTTCGAGGAATACTCGAAGCAATTTATGTAAAAACCAAAAAAGTATTTATACAAAGGAGAATCGAACATTGAGTTTTGTAACTATTAACGGATTTGACGTGGAACACGCGTCGCAATTACTTATTTACGACAACCTTTTTCCCGAAATACAGCACATAAACGGGAAGGGAGTCACGGACAGATACACCAAGACGGACGACGTCGAAAGCGTAACGTACATAGACGTAATGCGGGTGCTGCCGTATGCGCCCAGATTCCGTCAGCTCGGCGCGGCGAACAACGGAACTTTCCACAATCAGAAGAACGAGGGCGGTTTCGGCAATGCGCCGCAGTCGGTACATTACACAATCCCCGTCGATTTGATATACGACGAGGGCGTGGCTATAACGTCGCCTCAGATTTATGCAAATCCCGCCAACTTGAAAAGCGTCATCATGGCGCAGCTCATAAAGACGGCGGGCATGGCAATCAACGTCATCACATACGCGAAACAGTGGGAAGCGTTTTTCCGTGACAGCTATGACGAGGACGGAAACGACATAACAAACGCGGGTGCGGCATTTGCCTACGACGCGTCGCTTGCGGCAAACGTGGAGGGCAGCGCGGCGGACGCGTTCATCGCGGCGAATGCGGCATTGACGGACGGCATACCTTCCATTGGCGCGTTGGTCGTGCCTGTGGAAGAGAGACAGGCGTTTGTGTCCACGCAATTCAACCGCGTCATGAAGCGTCAGTATATGCAGAACGCTTCCGAAGCGGCGGCGCGAATTCTCGCAACCGGATTTGCCAATCCGTTCAGAGAGGGGGCGAGCGTCAGAATCACTACGGCTACGGGCTTGTGCGGAATGTACGACGGCGTAGACATCTTCCTCATGAACAGAGCGGTGCGCGAATTTGTGTACGTCGCGCTCAACGTGCCCAGAAATGTTCCCGCAAACGCGACGGTGCTTGCATTGCTTGACACAATCGACGCGTTTATCGTGTACGGCGCGGGCACGTGTCGCGGAATCGTAGGTCCTTCGCTTATCGCCAATCCCAACACATACTTCGGCGGCGTGTATATACTGCCTAAGATGAAGGTGGGCGTAGAGGTTCTGAGCGGCGAAACGATAAAGGTCGTAAAGAGAGGCACGGCGTGGACTGCGGAAAACATCAAGGCGATTGTCGCCGCTATTAAGTTTACTCCTATCGACGGTAAGACGGTAACGGGTAACGGCGTATTGGGCGACGGCGTATTTAACGACGGTACAACCAATTAACAAAAGACAAAGCCGAAAAAAACGGCGGAAACGGACAGGAGGGCGGGAGCAATCTCGCCCTTTGTTTCTTAAAGGTGGATTTATGGTTAAATTTGCAAAAGTGGGATACGGAAGCGACGGGCGCGGGCTTGGAAAAACAACCGACGGCTATACGTATGTCGTCAACGACAACGTGAGGGCGCAGGATATAATTTATCCGAGCGCGTACAATATCCCCGCGAAAAGAATCATAGGAACGACGGGCAGAGTGTTGAGCACGGCGAAAGAAACGTCTGTAAAGGGGCAGAAAATACGGCAGGAGCTTGACAGCGGCGGTGCGGACGGAAACAAAGCGCCTATCTCTCCCGCCTATGCCATGACGACTAAGGAAGCGGGGGCTAAGCCGGAAAGAGGCAAGACGGGCAGGTTCGACGCGGGACAGAACGGAACGGTTACCGCGCAGGGCGAACAGACGCGTAAGGCTAACGTGGCGGCGAGGGCGGCGCATGGGACTGTTCGGGACGGCGAAAGTTTCGAGAGTTACAGCGCGAGGTTCATGGGAAGCGAAAGAAAGGAGACGGAATAATGTACATATACAAAGCCCCCGAATACACAAAAGAAATGCTCTTCCAAATGGACGATAAGGACATCGTCTTCCCCTTTACCAACCGCGAGGGGGAGATAGGGGGAGTATACGACGGACTCTTTCATCAGTATCGACTTAACCCCGAATATTTTACGTTCAGGGGGCACAACCTCGAAAAGGAAATAGAGGGCAACGACGCAAACCGCGTCAAAAATTTTCTGGACTATCTCCGTATCAAAAGCTACGGCTGGATATATTCCGCGTCAAAAAGCAGCAGAAGTCAGATTAACTACATGATAGCGAAGGGGCGGCTGCTCGGATTTACATCTTTCGAGTACAGGACACAGTTTTTGGAAGCCATGTTCCTGCAAGGCGAGTATATGCTTGCAAACGGCGATATTGCGGCTATAAGCGGAGTAGACCTTGACACCATGCAGAACATGAGCGCGGACGTGATAAGGTGGCAGGACAGGGATATGCACCCCAACGCTATGAAAGCGTGGCGTCAGCTCGGCTTGAACTACTACGGACGCTATGCGTTTAGACCGACGGGAAAGGATTGGTAAGATGTATTTGAAACCGAGAAGCACAACGAAAAATCCGCGCGCCATGCTGTACAGGCGTTTTACCGTGTTGGAGGACAGCTATACGAAAAATGTTCTCTACCTTACGGAGGACGGAAAATATTGGCTGTTCGACGCGCAGGGCAACGCTTTCGTCCAAGCGGACGGAAAGAACGCAAGCTCCGTCGTGTATAGCGTGGAATCGGACAAGGTTTGTTTTTATTACAACCATGCGTATTGGCAGTATACGGGAAGCGAGTGGACGCTTGCAATACCGGGCACGACTATCGAGCTGTTGCAGTCGTCTTTCGGGAATGTGGCGAAGTATCAGACGAACAGGTATTACTACGTCGGCTCTTTCGATTACATGATTAAGGGAAGCGTGGACGGCTCTACAATACAATACGTCAAGGGGCTTATAACGCCGCAGTCGTCGCTTAACATACGGACGTATGACGACATCGAAGTACGCCCCGACGACCTTATCGTGATTGGGGGGAGTCTTTACGCGGTGGAAAACCTCGAAGCTACGTACAAGCAAATGCCAAAGCGGTTCGGCATTTACTACATGACGCTGAACAACATTTTGTAGGTGGCAAATGGCGACGCGGTTTTCACAGATATTCACGCTCAAAGACATCTTCAACAACAAAAAGCTGGCGGGGAAAATCCCGCTTATAAACTATCGCGAGCGGGAGAGGGAGGACGGCAAGACAACGGTGCGGACAAGCCCCAAGAGCGTCCCGCGTCTTGTGTACGACACGTCGGTAAAAGCGGCGAGACCTTACTACAAGCCCTTAAACTCGTCTAAATCGGGCGATACCATAATAATCGACGGAATACTCGTCGGAGACCATGACGCGGCTGTAAATGCCGTTTACGAGGCTCTGGTGGCGCAGAAGCAAATAATGAAATGGACGGTCAACAACGCCGACATGATTAGGGACGCGTTAAAAGAGGGCGAAAAGAACGCTCGGTTGTACGGGATTAGCTCGAAGCTGTATCTGAGGGCGCAGTCCATGCAGGAGATAGAGGGAATGAGTAAGCGGCAGATTCAGGCGCTCATGACGGACATAATGGAGAACATTGTGTACGGCGACGACTTCCCCAAGACCAAGAAGAAGTGGGGAGTGGAAAATTTCGACGCTATACCGCAGCGCGGGAGAATGCTCGATTACGGGCAGCTCAGGCAAATGTGGAAAAATAAAGTAGGAGATTGAGACGAAATGAAAAGAACGATTTTGACGGCTGAGGATATAAAAAATATCTGGCAGGGGATTTTCAACGGAACGGATATTGCCGAACGGCAGGCGGACGGGAGTATCGTGACGCGCAGGGATAATCCCAACTCGGAGACTATTCTGCTCGTCAACGAGGACGGAGAGCGCGAAAACATAGACCTTGCGGAGTATCTGGGCATTAAATTTTACACGTGGAAAGAGCGGCTCGTGGAAACAAAGGACGAGGGCGGGGGCGCGGCTCCCTATTCGGCGTTTGACGATTGGGTAAGGAGCATAGAGTTCTCGCTCTCTCAGGCGTATGCGCTCGTGGAGCTTGTGGACGAAGAGGTTACGACCAGCCAAGACATAGACAACGCGGTAAAGGCGGGGCGCATTACGTTCCTTATCCAAAGCGACAAGGTTAAGAATTTGGATTATTACGTGACCAAAATCCGCAACAACTACATAGGCAATCCCGAGCAAATAATGAACGCATACGGGGACACGGTCACCGCGTATCTGCTTTTGGGCACGCTCATGTACGACGAAGAGCCTGCGACTACACAATATGGGGAGTGCGTGCGGGTGAGTGCGGGGTTTAAAATAAGCTACATGTCCGACGCGCTCAACTACTCCGACCAACGCATAGAAATATCTCTCGACGGCGACGACGAATACGACGCGGAGGGGAACGTGGTGGGCGATACCAAGTTTTTGACGGTGCCCATAACCAAACAGAGCTGGCAGGCTATATTCACGTCCAACGCAATCCCGACGAGCGAGAGACCCGACCTGACGGGATTTTTGGCGACGACGCTGTCCGTCGTCAAGACCTTTACCTTTTTCGACTTCAACAAAACGCTTACGCAGCGGCTCAACGATATATTCTGGCGGTGCGGGGCTTACAGGGTGGACGGAATAGTGTCGGAGGCGCAGGACGTGAATATTCCCGTATACGTGCGCGTGACTACGGCGGAACACAGCTATGTCTTCAAGGACATGATAGACAACATACAGAAAGTTATAACCAACAGTGATTTCAACGTGTCGAGCTTAACTCTCAAAGGCTGGGGCAGACTCGGCTGGGAGATTTCGCCGCCTCCGACTCCCCAAACGTACAGCGTCAAGTACAGCGTGTGCGACAGCGGGCGTGGCGTTATTTTGGGCAATACGGAGCAGACGGTGGTAAGCGGCGGCAACGCAACGTCCGTTACCGCTTTCCCGCTTAACGGTTGGGAGTTTTCCGAATGGTCGGACGGACGGCTCGGGGCGACGCGGCAGGACGTGAACGTCACGGGCGACATTGACGTATGCGCAATGTTTGTGAAAAGCGTTCCCGAGCCTGTCGAAGAAACAGCCACTTTCCCGTATACGGGCATAGTGTTCGACGTTACGACCGTCCAAATGCAGGTTGCGCCCGAGCCTTACGGTAAATCTTCGCCTTTAAATCCCGACGAAGCGGAAAGGCTCGAATGGATAGACGTTACATTGGCGGGCACGCCGCTTGAAAATGCGGTCATCGAGGAAATTCTGCTAGTGCAAATGAAAGGGTTCAAGTGGAACGACGACGCTGTAACAGACAATGCCGTTGACTGGAAAATAGAAGGCGGGGTATTGAAAGTAAAGTTTGCGCCCGTACCGGATATTGACGACCCTTTAAATAGGGTGAACTGGGAGAGATTCCAAAATCAGACGAGCGCGGGGGACGGAGTTTACGAATACCGCCGCTCAACCGTTACGGTCACGTATACGACCAATCCGTAAATAAGGAGTGGAAGAAATGCTGTATCAGCAGGGGACGCAGAGAATTGAAGTTATAGTGAGGAAGCAAAGCGGCGGCGGAGTATCGGGGGGCGCGGGAACAAAGGAAACCGACGCCGACAAGACTACCGCCGCAGGCGGCGAGGAAAGCGAGGGCTTGGGAACGGGCACGGGCATGAATACGCGCACGAAGCGTGTAGTGAGTGCGAATATGCAGCACATATTGTCCACCGTCAAGCAGGGGGCTGACCTTGCAATAGATTATTGGGCGTCGGGGATAGGGATTCAGAGCGGCGACCAAGCGTTACAGGACAGGACGGAGAGGAGGATAGAGGTGTTAAAGGACACGACCTCTCTTGCTTACAGCGTCGTCATGGGCGGCGTTTCAATGGCGTGGGCTGGTCCTGTCGGGATTATATTGGGGAGCGCGCTGTCGGGAATAACGTCGGGGGCGAGCCTGATTTCCAAATACTCCAAGCGGGAACGCGAGTACAACTTTACTATTTTCAAAGAGCAAAGTTCAATCGAGTATCAGAGGGCGAGAGCGGGAACGGATTGGACAAACGGAAGATTGAGGTGATTTTTTATGATTATAACGAAAATTTATCTTTACGACAGCATGCAGGAAGAAAACTTTTACAGGGGCACGGATTATTCCGCACATCTCTTGCAGGGCGTGAGTACGGACGAGAAGTTGGACGAAACTCTCGACATGGCGGAGGTGACGCTTGCGGGGCTGAACTTCTCAAAGGAGTTTGCGCCCAAAACCAAGTTTATTTTGGAGTTTTGGGAGAAACGCAAGGGGAGCGCGGAGGCACAGCTGTGGGAGAGCTTCCATTTGTGCGTTGCGCAGGATATTGTGACGCAGCCTATTATAAGCGACGCAAATTATTTCGACCACCATATCTATTTTGACGAGGCTTCCGTTGACGCGCAGGGGCGGCTTGTGGATAATATTGCCGTCACTTACAGGCTGAAAAATGTAAACTTGGATAAGGAGTCCGAACATAGTCGCACGGAAAAAGTAATACCTACGTATACCGTGCCGAGCGATATTGTATCCGAGCCTTTTGGACTGTATAATTCATTTGCTAAAATAGAACACCGTGTGGGCAAGAAATTCGAGTGGGTCTTCCCCGACTGGTATGAGGTAGATTTGGGCAACGGACCAGTTAAGCCTTCCGACGTTAAATGGGACAATTTTCTGAAATATCAAGAAATACCTGTTGGCGAAGAAAAAGAAATACGGCTGCCCGTGCCCATGCTCAGGATATATTACGGAACGCGCAATGCAAAGACCTACACCATGCAAGGTTACTGTTCTTTGAATGTAAAAGTAGTTCAAAAATCTTCTACCACGAAGGAAGAAGAAACCATTGTAAACATGTTTGTAGACCCTGTTGACAGCGACCCTGTCGAGGGCTATTGGGACGAAGGGTGGGAATCTCCCGTTTTGGCTGTACATAGTTTTAGCAAGGGTATCTCTTATAGCAGAACTAATATTCTTGGGCAATTAACAGAACCCTATTTAAAAAGTTGGGTAAAACGAGTAACACAATATGACACAACAAGGAAAAACAGAGTAATACAGTTTACTGCAAAATACGGATATTCATACTCGGTTTATGTGAATATGGCAAATTTGCTTCCAACAGAAGAAATGTATCAGTTTACAGAACCAGCGAATCCGAGAATTTGCAGTTTTTACTACGGCATGACAAGGACAATTTCTTTGGGAATATATTGGAATGCAAAGAACACTTCGACATATACGCAAAACTCAACGCCGCAAGCCGCCATGAGTTTTTTCACAAGCAGCCCCGTGACGACGTGGTTAGAAAGCGCGAATATTGCAACTGCTTATGAATTGTTTAATAAAGCGCAGCTATCCACGCAGCTTGTGAGAAAAATTCCGGAAACGTCCATAGACGAAACCCCACAATCGTATTACCTCGAAGAAAACGACGCGCTTGCGTTGAGAAACACGCAGATTGTGGAAAACTTCTATAATCAAAAAAATTGGTGGGAAGTGCTTATAGACATAGGCAAATATATTCACGCCATACCGAAAGTGCGCTTTGGACGGGATAATCGCTTTGTTGTGGAATGGCGCAGATTGGGGATTACGGAGCAGTCAACAGGGATTAATAATGACGTGTCTGTATTTAATTCGCGCAGCATAGAGGATTACATTGCCGCCTGCTCGTCCTACGTAACAAACATGGTGCAGCTCGGCGGTATAATAGAGGAATGGGTTGCTCCAAAATCTTCAAGCGAGGATTACCTCGTGTATAACGACGTTGCGGAAATACAAACATCGAAAAATATAATTGAGCTTGTTAAACTTGAAATAAGGAATGCCGAAGGCGTGACGGCTGACATAACAAATTACGTTTACGAACAAAGTATTTACCAACTTTTAGACGTCGTTCCTACCACAGTCCCCAATAAAGGGCTTGCCATTTACTACAATTTGAGAGACAACAAGATAAAGGGACTTAATTACAGGTTGCCGGCTGTAAATCAAGGGGACGAAGATAGAGAATACGCAATAAAAAGGATAATAGGCACTGTATTTAATAAGTCCACATGGGAAGATATAGTAGTCAACGATTATGTATTCCACATAGTATACAGAACGCAGGAGACGGTACGTTCCGACCAGACACGCCCCGATTTACGGAAATATCTGCTGCAAACAAAGTATGACCGCGCCCCGCAGCACAGACAGTTCAACAACCAGCAGGACACCGTCGCAGACAGCGTAAAATTCGGAGATAATACGTATGGTCGCTTAATTCGGACGGGCAACACCACATATACAATACGAGAGTGGACGGACGGTTTGTTTAACGTAAAGCGGGCGGGGCAGCTATACGAGATACGAGGAGAACTTTATTACGTCACAAAGGTAAAAAGCGTATTTTATTTCGACCATGTAATATGCGACGTAGAGTTTAGCAAAGACTACAACAAGCTGTCTCAGATAATAGGGATACCGAGCGAGCCGCGTTTTTACGAGATAAGCGAGCAGAGCCAGATAAGGCGTTCAAAGGTCATTGCCGACTATCTTGTTTTGGGGACTTCCGACGGGGATAACAAGAATACGGACAGCTACATACAGGAAAGCGGTTGGGATTATATACAGCGGCTTATGTTCCCGTTGAGTTCGCAGTCTCCCGCTACTTATCCGAGATACGCGGCAACAATCTTCAAGAACGACATTGATAAGGACGACAACGTGGCGGGAAACGAGACTTTCATAACAAGCGTTTTACACCCTGTCGGTACGTATTCAATAAGGAATACGCTCACCATTTCGTGGAGAATGAAAGACAATTTCAGTGCGGGCGACCAAGTTGCTCCAACAGAACACTGGGTTCCCGAGCTTGGACAAACAGACGGAGCATACAACCAATTGCGTCCTTTTCAATACCCTGACGTTCACGGCAGAGCGGATATGTTCGACTTCTTAATCTTTCCTACGCTTGCACTGTCGGACAAGGAAATTAGGGAATTGCCTGCCTTGCCGAAAATAGATATAGCGGCGTTATTCGGGAGCGAAAACAATACCGCCGCCGCGATGAACAACACCAGCGGATTGGCGTTGCTTAAAGACAACCGCGAAGCGTTGAGCTTTGACTACAATCTCGAATTACTGACGGACAGCGACCGTTTTGTGGTTTCGGGTTGGGTGTGGAGCGACAAAACCGACGAAAGCGGCGAGAATAACGCGAATATAGCGATAGCGTTGTTAGGCGAGGAGTTGAATAAAATTTCCAATGAGACGATTGACGCTAACTTTATTTCTCAATATGTGTACTCAGATTTTTTGGTTGACACGTCGGGCGGGAAAATAGTTATAACAATCCCTGCCGCCATGCGTGCACCGATAGAAACGGGTATGTACAAAGCAATAGCCATTATTAGCACAAATGAAGTAAACGACACGACAAATTCAAGCGAAAGGTACTTTGTTTTCGGCAGGAACATAACAGGACTGTCGGCAGACGAAGCAATGAAGTCGTGGGTGATACGAAAGTTCGACAAAAACGTATTTCCGCACCAGTAATTACTTTATTCGACAAAGAAGGCGCATTTTTGCGCCTTTTTTGTTTTGGGTAAATTGTTTTTAATGCCAAATTCCTTGACGAGTTTTGTTTTATAAGGCACAATGTAAAAAAGGAGAAAAATATGCCTGTATGGTTGTGGGTTTTGATAGGTGTTTGCTTGTTGTTATGTTTTACAATTACTATACTTTATTTTCAAATAGGCAATTTACCTGCCAAAGTAAGTAGGTTTACAAAAAGATACAAACTTGTTGGAGTAGTTTCGGAATTCGTTGCGTCGGTACTTTTTGTTTTGTATTTACTTGCAAATACAAACAATTCAACGCCATTTAATAAAGCGTGTATAATTTTTTTTGCAAGTATTATTATAGTTTTTATTATATTTCGTAGTGTTGTTTCTTTAAAAGTTTTTGCTACTTTTGCAGGAATTTTTATTATAAGTTTAATAGTTTCTTTCGCATATTCTGTTTTTTTACTAATAGGATTAAGTGCGTTGTTTGGGGTTTCATTGGGGTTTTTAATTGTCTCAATCATTGCGCAAAGGCACGCGCTATTTATAAATACGGCAAAATCCGTTTGTTTGGGCGCGACGGCAGAAGAACTTCAAAAAATATTCGGAGAGCCGACCTCGAAAGAGGAAGAAGATGACGGCAAACTACAAATCACCTACGAAAAAACGCAGTGGCGGGGATTTTTGCGCGGCGGAACAATCGTGCGCAGCGTAAAGGTGACGCTTGTGGACGAAAAGGTCGTAAAGGTGACGACGAAAAACATGGACGTTCCCGTTTGGTGAGCGGCAAGAATAGAATATTAAACACGAACACGGTCAAAAAAAGACCGTGTTTTTTTATGCGAAAAACCCTCCGCCGAAAGAAATCGAAGAAGAAGGTATAATAATAAACGAGGGAATAAACGAGGTTTAGCCAAATGAACGTAATAAAGATATATTTATCGGAGGGCGGGAGCACAGCGGACATAAAGCAAAATTTCCCGCTGTATCAGGGGGCGTATCAGAACAAGCTGCTTAACGTGTTTGTGCCCACCGCAATCATAGCGCAACAAACGGACGCGCCCATAACTACGGCGGTCAAGGTCGGCATGCTATACACCAAGCGGACGGGGAAGATAGCGCAGAGCGATTCGTACTTTCTGCGCTACGTGAAAAAGCTGACGTACAACGGAGCGGAGTATGCGCTGTATGAAAGACTGTTGCCGCAGGCGTTCACCGTATATGCGGGGCAGGGGGAGAACGCGCCCACGCTTGTTATAAACGTGGTGAACATGGCGGAGGGGGCGACCGCGCCAAACGAGCAGTCGGTAATATCCATAATCACGAGCCAGACGGTTGCGCTGGAAGTAATGCCGAGCGCAGACCTAGAAAGCGACCCGCCCGTAGAGCCGAGCGACATAGAGAAAATAGAGGGCGACATAAACCGCCTGCAAGAACAGGTAAATTCCATACACGCGTCAACATGGTATACGGGAGCGGCTGACAGCCCCGCCGACATAGCCGCCGAGCTTTCCGCTGCGGGCTACACTCCCGACGAGTTCGACATATACCTGAACGCCGACAACGGCAACGTGTATCAGTATCTTGAAAGCAACGGCGCGTTGACGTGGCAACTGAAAGGCAGCATAAGAGGCGCGCAGGGCGAACAGGGCGAGCAAGGAGCTAAGGGCGAAAGGGGAGAAGACGGCGACGACCTGTACAGCTTTACGGTTCAGAACGGAGACTTAATCGAGGTGAAAGCGGGAGCTGCGAGCGACGACGTTAAATACAAAATAGACGACAGCGGCTACCTCCGCATCACCATTACATACTAAGGAGAGAGAAAAATGGCGACAACGACAATCAATTTGGGGCGCGTCAAAGGGGCAATGTGGTACACGGGAACGGCGGACGACAATGTTTCCATATCTGCGGAGTTGGCTTCCGCCGGATACATACCCATAAAACTCGACGTGTACCTGAACACGGAGAACGGCAACGTGTATCAGTATTTGTCCAACGGCGACACGCTGAGCTGGCAGCTGCGGGGGAATTTGCGCGGAGCGCAGGGCGAGGGTTTTAAAATTTCCAAAACATACCCGAGCATAGCGATGATGAACGCGGGATATGCGACGGACGGCGTACCGCTTTACGGATTTGTGCTTATCGATACGGGCAACGTAGAGGACGAGGACAACGCAAAGCTATATGTTAAAGGTGAAACCGCCTACGAATATCTGACCGACCTTTCGGGTTCGCAGGGTATTACGGGACCTGAGGGACCTCAGGGGGCGACGGGACCTGCCGGACCTGCCGCAGGTTTCGGCAATCCGACAGCAACGGTAGATTCGACGACTGGCACGCCGCAAGTGACGGTAACTGCAAGCGGTCCCGATACGGCAAAAGTATTTGCCTTTGCCTTCACGGGCTTGAAAGGGGCAAAAGGCGACACGGGAGCAACGCCGTTGTTTACCGTCTCGGCAGTTACGTTGGATTCAAATCAGGCGGCGTCGGTGAATCAGAGCGGCACGGCGGAAAACCCCGTTGTCGTTTTCGGAATACCGCGCGGCGCAACGGGCGCGCAAGGCGCAAAGGGAGATACGGGCGCGCAAGGACCTAAGGGCGAACAAGGCGAGCAGGGAGTGCAGGGGGAACAGGGACCGCGAGGAGCGCAAGGAGCGACGGGACCTCAGGGACCTGCGGGCGAGGACGGAAAAACGCCCACACTGTCAATAAACGCAGACGGCGAGTTAATCGCCACGTATGAGTAACAGGGAGGACAAGCCATGTCAACGGTAAATTTAGGCAGAGTTCAGGGGGGCGGTTTTTTCGCGTCCACCTCGACAAGCACAACGCTTATTCCAAAATCCACAATCGAGACAACGACGGGCATGGACGTTTCGCCCCTTGTCGGCGACGTTATAGTAAACGCAAACGGCGACCTGCTGCTTATTAAAAGTATTTCCACAGCCTCTTATACGACAACCAAATTCGGCAGCATAAAGGGGGCAAAGGGAGATAAAGGAGATAAAGGGGATAAGGGCGACAGCGGCAGCGGGGGCGGAAATATAGGTTCTTATTGGGCGGTGATTCCCAATGCCTCAATTCCGACTTATTACGGCGGCGCCTATATTTCTTTTAGCTTTACCACAAATAACGGATATGACGAAAATCTTATCGGCGCGGAGTTGGAAGATATTTTGCTTGCGTCGTCCGTGAATATTTACAGAACGCAAACAGATTATGCCAATGAATATCCGGAAATAGATTTGGGCGAGCTGCATTCACATATATATAACGGAGACGGACTGGCTGACGGGAAGCAAATAATAAGGGGCAAGGCGACACTCGCCGACGGCGGCAACACGTCTTACGATTGCCTCTTGTTTGTTTGTGAGGATGCCGGCGGTGGCAATGAAAAATTGGAACTCGGTATTATTGATGGCGACGGGCACGTGCGCACAACCAATGATATTAGACTGGACGGAACTATGTCGTTCTTTGTAGCAGTGTTCTATTTGGGCGGTTCGTATTAAAGATAGAGGAGAGCAAGCATGACAAACGTGTATTACATAAGTAAAGAAGAAAAAAAACGAAGAAGAGACATAAGACAGTTGAAAATGCAGCTGCAACCTCTTAACGAGGATTTGTTGCAGGCAATGGCAGGGGTAGCTATTCCTAATCTGGAAGAAAAGAAAGCCGAATTTAAACGTATTCACGGAGACCTTCGCGAATTGGAAGGCAAATCGCGAGAAAGATAAAGGCAAATGGAAGTTTTGGATATGGAAGTTTTAGATTTTGAACGGGAATACGCGGACTTTGCCGAGCAGGTGCGAAACGTGGCAAACGAAATACAGTGGAATGTCACAGCCGAGAGCGAAGCAATAAACAAGTACAACAACCTTAAAGCGTGTATTCAACACTCAACGCTTGACGCGGAACTCAAAGAGGCAATGCTCGAAGATATAGACGAAATAATTTCGGAAGAGCTTAAACATCAGAATATGCTCCAAGAAATATATTCCGAGCTTACGGGCATTGTGGCGGAGGACGACGAAAACGAAAAAACAAAAGAAAAGGAGAAATAGAAAATGCTGGAAAATTTAGGAGGAATCTTATCCATAGCGAGCGCGGCAGTCGGCTTGCTCATCACCACCGTGACCTTTCTGACGAAGTTCATAAAAAGCGCGAAAGGCAAGAAAACGGCGGAAAATATCCTGAAAATAAGCGGGGTAATAGAGCAGTTCATAAAGGAAGCGGAGAAGTTCGTGAACTATACGGGCGCGGAGAAAAAGGCGTACGTAATGGCGCAGGCAACGAGCTTTGCGGTCAAAAACGGGATAGACGTTGACGACAGCTACATAAGCGAAAAGGTCGAGGAGATTGTGGCGCTCACGAAAGAAGTAAATCGGCGCACGCAGGACGTAGTAAACACGGGAGAAAATGAATAACGAACTGCTGCCTGTCGTAGAGCCGCCCGAAATTGTAGAGCCGCCCGAAAACTCCATACGGGACAAAATAAACGAGCTGACCACTGCCGCAGCGTTGCAGGACGACGAAATGCGCTCCAAGCTGGTCGTGGAAAAGGGGGCGGAACTGTCTGCGTTATCCGAAGCGCGGCGCATAGAAGCGGAATCGGAAAGGCAGCGGGCGGTTCTCCAAAAAGAGCATGAACGCGCCGAACACTCGTCGAGAATATTCGAGGCGGAAAGCACGGAGCTGCAAAGCAAGGCGTTAAAGGCTAAGGCGTTTTACGACGCAAACAAGGCGGTGCTTAACATTATAGGGATAAGAGAGCCGTTGGGGCTGCGTACAATGTGCGTGTTTTACGCAATCGCGCTCCCCCTGTACATTATCTTTTCAATCCTTATATCCTTTCCCGTCTCAGTTATAAATTTCATAGTCGGGATAGTAATCGACACCGTAGGGCAAATATCCAAAAAAGTAGCGTCCACGTTCTTGAAGGTGACGACGGGAATATTGTCGGTGGGCTTGACGGGCGGCGTGGTTGCGGGCATAGTCTTTTTGGTAAAACTAATATTTAAAATTTAACAGAGGAGAAAAAAATGGAAAAGTTTGAAAACGGTATATTTGAATACAGCGACGCTAAAAAAGTTCCGTCGCTTGTGGAAATAGAAAACGCTTATCGTCGGGCGCGAGTGAACGGTGCCGAAAAGTTTGCCGTAATAATAAACGGCGAATACTTCGGGTATAATCCGCAAAAGCGCGGGATATACAAGCTGAATGACGGCGAATATCAAAGCCTGAATGCAGTCGCGCCCGCGCAGGGCGAACAAGCAGCCGCAGAGGTCGAGACTTCGCCTGTGAACGAAAATGCGCCTACACGCGACTGGATAATAGGCGTTGATGAAAAAGCCGAGCAGGAGCATTTTGAAGCCCCTGAAAGCCCTCACGCACTCGAACTGTTGGGCGAGCTTGAAACCGCCATACGCGAACTTGTAGCCGAGAACAAGGAAAGAGACAGGGAGATTGCCGAGCTTAAAAACAGGCTGGCAACCCTCGACGACACTTGCGACCGCTATAAGGAGCTTGCCGCCAGAGTGCGCGAAATAGGCGAAATGTTGAAATAGTCCCTCAATCTTCTCATCTGCTAAGCTGCGGAATGAGCTGCGGAACCGCCCGACTTTTACCGGTCAGGCGGTTCTCTTTTTTGTCTCTGAAAACGGGTTTTTGACGCTAAAATTTTTTGGGGTACATTTGGGGTACATTTGGGGTACAACGATTTTTTTGCTTTTTCGAGGGTGCTTTTCGCCTGTTTTATAGGGGGGTGAGCAATAAAAAAGGGGCAAAACTTAGCGTTTTACCCCAAATTTTTGGTGGAGATGATGGGACTCGAACCCAATCCCATTACCCGTGTTGGGGCGTAAACCGCAATATGTTGTGTTTCCGCGATACAGTAAAGTACAATATGTAGTATTACGAGCGATGAGCAATGGGAAAATTTTGGGGTATTTTTTGGGGTACAACCTCAAAATTTTGGGGTACAGCCCACTCAGTAGCTGAATTTTTCTCCCTCTTTAAGCAGGAACTCGTCCGAAAAATCTGTGTACGCCGCTTTGAGTTTGCCTATCGAGTTGCCCATGAAAAGCCCTATGACGGTTTCATTTACGCCGCACTCCGTGCAACGCGTTTGAAAGGTTGTGCGCATATCATATAGCTTGTGGTGGGGTAGCACAGCTTTAAAGCGTTTTGTGAGTGCCTCCGGCTTAGGCATTTTCAATTCGGTAACGCCCTGTAAGTACGGGCGCAGCATGGGTGTAATGGGAATGCGCTTATAGACAATCTCGCCATTTTTACCGTGCTTGCTGTTTTGCGACTTAATGAAATCGCCGTCAATCGTGGCGGTGGTGTATTCATTGGGGCGCAGCCCGCAATAGCAGGCGATAGCAAGCGGCAACTCCCACGCCGTCCCTTTGTACGCGTCAAACAGACTTTTTTCTTCCGCCTTTGTGATTAGCGTTCCGTGCTTTTGGTTGTAGCCGTTAATTATGCACATACCCAACGGGTTTAGCTTAATCAAGCCGTGTTTTAAAGCGTAGGTCAATATCTGATTGAGCAGGTTGAACAAGTCTTTTGCCGTTTTAGGGCGGTCGGAAAAGCCGTCTAAAAAGGTTTGCAACATGACGGCGTTGACGTCCTTGATTTTAAATTTCCCGAAATGCTTGCTTACGTGGCGTTTGTACAGCTTGATGTCATGGTCGAAAGTGCGAACGCAAACTTTTCTTTTGTGGAAGTTATCAAACCAATAGACGGCGAAGCCCTCGAAAGTGGACGGAATGACGGGAGCGGCGGGAGTTTTCTGTGGTATGTAAGAGTTGAGCTTTTCTATAAACCGCGCTTTTACCGCTTCCAACGTCGTTGCACTTACGGATATGGGGTTTTTGTCGTATGGTTTTTTGGAGTACCTTATTTCATAGGAACATTTATACCTCCCGTCAGTCCTTTTTCGCACATGGACGGCGTTGCCCTGAATGCGAAATGTTTTTCTTATGTTTTTAGGCATTTGGATAATCTCCTTTTCGGTGAATGCCAAAAGCCCATTTTCAGATTCTAAATTATCAACTTCTTTAACCTCAGTTTCGGTTTCAATTTCAGTTTTTTGCGCCTGCGAAAAACGGGATTCCATTAAATCCGCAACGGTCATTTTACGCGGAATCGGGTCGTTATCGCTATAAATTATTTCGCTGTCAGGCGCAATGAACGAAAAAGGCGACTTGTAAATAAAATCGTCGTAATCTTTTTTAGAGCTGAGTAATTTTAAAACAGTTTCATAAAGGTCGTTTAAAAGATTATCCTTAACGTATGCCATAACATTTCCCCCTGTGTGTAGTGGGGAATTATAGCATAAATTCAGTTAATTTTTCCAATGTTGTCAATAATTTTATCATTATCGGGAAATTGTGTGACTTCTTCCATTTGATTTAGTAACAATTCTGCGGTGTGCATAAGAATATCTTTGCGATTTGCGTCCAGCGCGTCATAAATCTGTTGGAGAGGGGACGGTTCGGGCGCAGGAACGGGGGCAATATAACCCGCTTCTTCAAGGAATTGGCGAAAAGGATAATTGGTTTTGTCGCATATTTGTTTAAGCAAGTCAATAGAGGGGTGAGTAGTAGTGTTGCCCGAATAGGAAATTTCCCTTTCTAGCAGTGACAGGTGAGTATATCCCACTTCTACTAATTCACCGAACTTGCGTAGAGACATGCCTAAACTCTTGCGTAAGTTTTTAATAGCGTTGCCGTAGCCCATAAATACCTCCGTGCTATTTTTAGAACATTGTAACATAGAGGATAAAAAAATAATTCAAAAAAATGTTCTAAATTTAGTACAAACGCTTGACAAGAGAAAACCGACCGTGATAATATAGGCACAGCGATAGGGAGAAATCTATAACAGATGATTAAGGAACCAGTAGTAAACGTAGAAGAATATCCAATGCAAGGCGAAAATGGCAACTCAATTTTTGTCATAGGTGGGTACAAGTTTACAGCTCCGAAAGAAGTCAACGCGCTTCTGAAAAAATACAGAAAGAATGACGAGGATTTTCGGGAACTAGAAAGACTATTGCGAAAGTTTATAAATTCGCAACCTTATACTGGGGGATTGAGCACAATTTTGCTTCTCTCGGAAATTATCTCAGATGTTTTTTGAGGTTAATTTTGAAGTATAATGTTTCTGTCCCACAATATGGACATGCCCCGTTTTTATTTGGAGTTACAAGAATTGTTTTGCAATCGTCATTTGGGCAAAAATCGCTATTAAAATAATATCCGCACTCTTCACAGTAAGGCGTTGCTGATTGTTGGTCGTGACCACACTTGATACATTTCATAGAAATTACTCCTTTGGGGAAATTGAATTAAAAAGATTATAACAAACACGTGCCGCAAAAAACGGCATTTATTTTGACAGATGATGTTCTAAAATTAGAACAAGGGAGAAAAATGGACAAACTTAAACAGTTGAGAATAGACGCAAAACTAACGCAAGAGGAATTAGCAAAAAGGGCAAAAGTCGGCAGAGCATATTTGACGCGGCTTGAAAACGGCATTGGCAACCCGACGCGCGAGACGCTAACTAAAATAGCGACTGCGCTTAACTGCAAGGTAAGCGATTTAGTGGATTAGAAAATGAACAGACTGAAAGCTCGGCGTAAGGAACTGGGGCTTACGCAAAAGCAGGTAGCGGAAGCGGCAGGATTAACGTGTCAATCTTATCAGAGATACGAATGCGGCAAAGTAATTCCTACGGCGGTTATGGCAGTGAGAATTGCAAAAATCCTTGAAACGACAGTTGAATACCTTTATGAAAGTTCAGGATAAAGGAAACAAGTCCTCGACTGTAACATTTAGGACTTTCGCAATCCGAATTGCCATTACGGCAGACGGTATAACGCTTCCGTTTTCGTAACGCTGTAATGATTGGTAGGTTATTCCGACCAATTCGGCAAGTTGTCTTTGTGTCAGGTTACGTTCAGCACGTATTTTGGAAATTAAATTCATAAAGACATTACGCGGCTCGGTTCATCTGTAATCCCGCAAAGGTAGTCGAGAGAAACATTGAAACAGTAGGAGATTTTGACAAGCATATCTAAATTAGGCTCACGCGTTCCAGCTTCATAATGCTGATAAGCGCGTTCCGAAATTCGCAAGTACACAGCAATTTCTTTTTGTGACTTGTGTTGGGCTTGGCGACATTGTCTTAATCTTCTTGAAAAAATATTCATAACTTTCACCTGAAAACATAAAAAAACGCTTGACACGAACATTATGGCGTGTTAAAATCTCCTCAAAAGACGAACATAACGGCGTGTTCCTGTGTCAAGCAAAGTAGAGGTTTGTATGGGAACATTATTAAAAAAAGCACGCGAAGAACTTCAACTAACGCAAAAAGAAGTCGCCAATAGAACAGGAATATCCGAAAGGTTATACCAGTATTACGAATGTGGCGAAAGGGAGCCGAGAGCCGGCACCGCAATTAAAATAGCGCAAGCGTTGAATAGTTCGGTAGAGGCACTTTTTTCAAAGTAGTATAACACGAACAAAAATTCAAGTCAAGTGCGGGTAGAGGATTGCCGCACACCCCCGACAATAGAGCGTTTTTAAACTCGTCATTACACTATCCTCCTTGATGTGTTTGAATGCGGCTCATTACGAGCCAAAGGGGCAATCAATAATTTTTGGTTCTATTGTCGGGCGTGGGTGTCAATCAGGCGCCTAAAACAAAACGCCGCAGTCCTTTGAGCGGCTGCGACGGTTTGCCCTAATTTGTTTACCGAAACTACTCTGCGCCCAACATGGGGTGCCCCTTGGAAAGGTGTCTCCACCTTTCGCGGTTTGTGTCAGGGCTTCCATTTTGTGGGAAGTGTTGCTCAAAGAACACTTTTTCTTGAAGTAGCGTTGTACTTATAAGCGGTTCAGGGTTCCGCTTTTGCTTGTTAGCCCATTAGCTACAACGCGCCCGATGAGACGTTTCGGAACGGGCAAAGAAAAAATTGCTTCGCATGCAATCAGCTCCTTTGCCCCAAGCATTTTGCCCAGCAGGTGATTATTTCGCCTGTTGGGCATGGGGCAATAACCATTATAGCACCACAAAAAGTGGCAGGTCAATTAAAAATGGAAATGAAAATACAGGATTTAATTATCGAGCGTATCAGGAACGCGAAAATGACGCACGTCAAACTTTCAAAAGCGTCCGGAATAAAAGTGAGGACGATTGAGAATTGGCTTTATTACGGGCACATGCCGACGGTAGACAAGGCAGAGCGGGTTCTGAACGCGCTAGGGTATGAATTTAAGATTTGCAAAATCGCCGACGAGGAGTAAGCCGTGAACGAAGAAAAAGAAATCAAGATAGAGCTAATGGAAGAATGGCTGTGCCAAATGCGGATATGCTGCAATCTTTCGCCCGATGAGATGAAGCGGCGTAAAGAGGAAGTAGACGCCAAGCTACCGTATACGGGCTTAGCGTCGAGGTGGGAGATTAACATAAAAGACTACCCGCCCTCCAAGTGCAACACAAACGAAGGCTGTTGGCACTACGTGGCGGAGTGTTAATTAAAGTCTATGTTGGGAGGCGTTTCAATTTCATTTTTCACCTCGAAGGAAGTTAGATAATGACACTGAAAGAATTGAGAGCGCAGTCCGGGAAGACTTGCGCAGAGGTAGCCGAAAGGCTTGCCGTGACTACTCAGGCAATGTATAGGTACGAGAACGGAGACAGACGGCTCAATATAGAGCAAGTGCCGACGCTTTCCGAACTGTATGATGTGACGGTTGAGGAGCTTGTAAGCGCGGCGATATTGACGGTTCAATAACTGTCGGTGCGCCCGATGAGGTAATCGGAAGAAACGTCAAAGTAGTCGCAAAGTTTATTCAAAACATCAATAGACGGTTCGCGGTCGCCCCACTCGTAATGGTTATAAGCCATTGGGCTTAGCCCTATTTCCAAAGCTATATCTTTAATTTTAAGTGATTTAGAAAGGCGTAATTCGTTTAAACGCCTGCCAAGAATGTTATCTTTCATAAAAAAAATATAACCAAAATGGTTGCAAAAGTCTTGACAACAACCAAAATGGTGGTTATAATTGCCATATAACAACCAAAATGGTTACAAATAAAGGAGGAAACCCCATGATAAGCAAAGAAGAATATGCAGCCCTCAGAGAGCAGATAATAGCGGAGCTGAAAGAGGAGAAGAGGGCGAGAGACCAAGCGCGAATAAAGCTGAACGAGGCGGTCGCCACAATGTTCGACGAAACGGCGCGGACGTATCTGCCAAAGCTGATGACTGAGTTTTACGAGGACTTGCGCAAGAAGTACCCGACGGACAACGAGACGGGGATTGCAAGTCGGTGTAAGGGCATGGTGGAAGCCTCCGTAAGCGTGGTAATCGAGCTTCTGTGCGAGCGTAACGAGATGACGCTGTACAAGAACGGACGCGCGGAAGAGGCGAACAAGCTGCTTGCGCAGCTGCTTGAAGAAAAAATCGAGAGGCACAGGAAAAATGCAGAACAACAGTAATCCTACCCAATGCGACATGATATTGGACTACTTAAAAGATTTTGGAGAAATAACGCAGCTTGACGCGTTAAAGGACTTGGGAATAATGCGTCTTGCGTCGCGGGTGTCGGAGTTGAAGAGAAAGGGCTACGCCATTAAAACGACAATGAGGACGGCGAAAAACCGCTATAACAAGCCTACGAGCTTTGCGGTTTATACGCTTGCGGAAGTGTAGTAAAACAGAAAATCAAGAGGCGCGAGGCGCCAAAGGAGATAAAAGATGAGCAAAACAATCCCCCAAACATCGGAAGAGCTGTTTAACGAGCTTGTTCAGATGAACGTGAACAGCCGCACGGAGACCAAGAACGGGCTAACCTACCTGTCGTGGGCATGGGCATGGCAGGAGTTTAAGCGTATATGTCCCGACGCGGCTTATGAAATTAAGAAATTCCCCAACGAGAACGGACAGCTGCGCCCCTATATGGACTGCGGCGACGACTTGGGCTATATATGTTGGACGAGCATTACGGCGTTGGGACAGACGTATGAAATGTGGTTGCCGGTAATGGACGGTGCGAACAAGGCGATGAAAAGACACCCGTACACATACGTCGTCGGAAAAGGGAACGCCGCCTATGAAAAGACGGTAGAGGCGGCAACGGCGTTTGACATCAACAAGACCATAATGCGCTGCCTTGTTAAGAATATCGCGATGTTCGGACTTGGATTGTATATATATGCAGGCGAGGACTTGCCCGCCGAGATTGAAGAGCTTTGCACTCCCGAGCAGGTGGCGCGCATGAACGAGCTTGGCGTGAAGCTGTCGGGCATTAAAGTGCAGTTCGGAGTCAACGAACTCGAAGCCCTTACTGCAAAGCAAGCGGAGTTCGTGATTAAATCAAAAGAAGCCGCGCTCGTCAAGAACGCGCAAAAGAAAGAGGAGGCGGCGACGGCATAATGGGCGAGACTGAAACCTTGACGTATTGGGATTTAAAGAGATTAGGCGCGACGGACGCGGAATTGCAGGAGCTTAAAGAGATAGAAGCGCGGTATGCGAGCGGCGAAATAAGGCTCGGAACAGCCTTTGAAATGACGGAATCGCTTAGGAACAGAGTAATAGAAGAAGGGGGCGGGAAGTCATGATAATCACCTTCGACAAGCAAACCCATACATATGCGGTGAACGGCGACATCGCCCATATCTCCGTGACGGAGCTGTTGGCTAAGCACGGGCTGTCGCCCAATTACGACGGCGTAGATAAGGCGACGCTGACCGACGCGGCGGAATACGGGAAAACAATCCATAAGGACATCGAGAACTTCGTAAGCGGGGTTGTTTACGAGCCTATAACGCCGGCGGGAGAAGAATTTGCCGAATGGGCGAGAACCAACCTCGATTGTGCGGTAGCGGAGCAAATGCTTGCGTATGAGTACGCGAAAGACCTTGTGATTGCGGGGACGTGCGACCTGCTCGGCTACCTGAAAGACGGAACGCCCATAATGGGCGACCACAAGACGACAACGTCGCTTAATAAGGAAAGCGTGTCGTGGCAGGTGTCGCTGTTGGACTACATGGCGCGAAAGTTAGGGAAAGAGACGGTGAACGACCGTCCGCTCAATTGGAAAGGGGCTGCAAAGTTCTACTGCTGGCACTATGACAAGAAAACGCAGGAAATGAGCGTTGTAGAAATTGAGCGCGTGCCCGACGGCGAGATAGAGAAGCTGTTGGAAGCGGAGTTCAAGGGCGAACGCTACATGCGCCCACTGCTCGTTATAGACGCGGAAACAGCCCTTAGGGCGGAGAAAGTCGAGGCGCAGCTGATTGCCCTTAAACGGCAGGAAGAGGCTGCTATGGCGGAAGCGAGGGCGTTGAGAGAGGTGTTGTGTGCCGCTTTCGAGGCGCAGGGCATAAACTCGTGGACTTCGCCCAACGGCTTAATCAAGGTAAGCTATGTACCTGCGACGACGAGCTTTCAGGTTGACGGAACGAAGCTGAGGCGGGAGCAGCCCGCGCTTTTCGAGAAGTACGCGAAGTGCGTTCAGAAAAAGGCGTATGTGAGAGTATACGACAGAGCGGGAGGAGACGAGCAGTGAACGAAAAGTATGAATTGACCGAAGAGTTTAAAGAAATAGAAACTTTGAGAGAAGGCTGGTTGCAAAAGATAAAGGTGTACCGCATACGTGCTCTTAGGGCGTTTGCCGATGTGAAAATAGGAGATTTGGGGGGATTTGTTGAAACGAAGCAAAATCTTTCAAATATGGGCAACGCATGGGTGTACGGCAACGCTGAGGTGTACGACAACGCTAGGGTGCGCGACAACGCTAGGGTGTGCGGCGACGCATGGGTGTGCGGCGACGCTAAGGTATGCAACAACGCTAGGGTGTACGGCAACGCTAGGGTGTGCGACAACGCTAAGGTGTACGGCAACGCTGAGGTGTGCGGCGACGCTAAGGTATGCGACAACGCTAATATTTTTTGGTGTTCGAGTATTGGTTCCAGACATGCCACTACGACAATGTTCCGAAATAAGGATAACGGTATTACCGTGACTTGCGGTTGCTTTATGGGGACGCTTGAAGAATTTGCTGCGATAGTGGAAAAGGAGCATGGGGAAAATATCTTTGGCAAAGAATATAAGCTCTTAATAGAGCTTGCAAAAATACATTTTGGGTTGCAAGACGAGACAAAAGGAGAAGAGGAAAATGGCATATAGAATCAAGATTGTCAACCTTGACACAGACGAAGTGATGATGGACGCGGAGACCAACTGTGTTTTTGCCGCAATCAACGACAAAAAAATGCTGCAATCAAGTCGCATAGTTTTAATAGATTGCGACCGTACAACGCTTTTATCCACATATACGGACTTGCAGTTATTGGAGTACGAGCTGTCAGTAAGGAATCCCACTATCGCAATTTCTAGGGCGAGGGATGCGGTAAGCGACATGTTTGAAAAAGCGAAAGCAGAAGAAACGTCAAAAACCAGCGAAAAAGAGCCAGAAAAGGACCTTAAAGAGCTTTTCGACGAATTCTTATCCAAGATATTAAAGAAGATTGAATCATGAAAATAACGCACGTAGTGCAGGACACGCGCGAGAAACGCGGGAAGCACAGGAACATCGAGGAATACTTGCGCCAAAGCGGCGTGAAGATAATCCGGGATAAGGTGTACGTCGGCGACTACACGCTGCCGACCGACAGGCGCGTAAGCATTGACATAAAGCAGGACGTAGTAGAGATAGCCGGAAACATATGCGGAGCGGAGCATGCGCGGTTTCGGGAGGAGCTGAGACGGGCGCAGGAGACGGGGACGCAATTGTACGTTCTAATCCAACAAAACGAGTGCAGCGGCAAATCGATTGCCTGTCCCGAAGACTTGCGGCATTGGGAAGCTCCGAAGTTCCGCTACGGCGCAAAGCGGGGCGAGCCGAGAACGCTGGTCAAGGGCGAGCCGCTCGGCAAAGCCATGAGGACAATGGAAAGCCGGTACGGCGTAATATTCCTGTTCTGTGCTCCCGAAGAAGCGGGGCAATACGTATTGGAGTTATTGGGAGGAAAGAAATGACATATACGGAGTTTTTGAGATTTTGCGAGACGTGCCGCAGGTTGGGGCTTAAAACGCTGCGGGACGTAAAGAACTACACAGAGGCGACGGGGACAAGCCCCCGCGACCTTATAAACATGCAGGGCGGCGCTAAGCGTCTTCTTAGGAGCGTCAAATGAATAAGATAGCGGTTTTGGGCAGACTGACTGCCGACGTAGAAATGGGCGAAACGGCAAGCGGGCTTACTTTTTGTAAATTCAGGCTTGCGTCCCGCTCGAAAATGAAAGACAGGGACGGCAATTATACGACGGATTTTTTTCTCTGTACGGCATGGCGCGAAAAGGCGGAAATGCTTGCCAAGTACACGGGCAAGGGAAGTCAGATAATAGCGTCGGGGTCAATGCACAGCCGCCAATACGAGGACGGCGACGGGAAAAAGCGCACGGTGTGGGAGCTTACCATAGAGGACTTCGAGTTTGCGGGGTCGGGACCGGGCGAAGACGAGAACGAAGAGGGCGACAAAATAAAGCCCATAGGGCAGTCGAAAAAGAGGTCGCCAATAGACAAGCTGCCGTTGCTTGACGACGACACTGAGTTGCCTTTTTAAAGGACGAAGATAAACAAAAATTTACACAATCGGGAGTGCAAACGCGAAATGAAGCATGGATTAAGAACATTTCCGTTGCCTGTTGATTTGGACGATAGTGTAAAACTTGTAGAAGCCGAGTTCGGTATAGAAGGATTTGCGGTAGTTATAAAACTGCACCAAGCGATATATGCGCGCGGCTACTACATGAAATGGGATATAGACACGGAGCTCTTGTTCATGCGAGATTACTGCTTATCTGCGGTGGGTCGGTCGCTCCTGTCCGAAATAGTATCTTGTTGCATAAGGCGTGGAGTATTCGAATCGACGATGTTCGAGAAGTATCGAATATTAACAAGCAGGCGGATTCAAGAAACGTTCCTGACCGCAACGAAGAGAAACACAGAGGTCGTTTTTAATAAAGACTACGCCCTTGACGTTGTATACACTTTTATCCAAAATGCAGACAAAAACGGCAAAAATGTAAACATTTTTTTCAAAAATGCAGACAGTCTGTATGCAGAATGCGACAAAAGAAAAGAAAAGAAAATAAAAGAAAATAAAAGAAATATATATGCGTCGTCCGAAACGCCGACGCCGGCAAAAACGGTGCAAAATCTCATTATGTGTAACGGACGAAATTTTAGTGTGACGCAGGACATGGTGGACGAGCTTGCGCCGCTATACCCGGCAGTGGACATCGAGCAGGAGCTGCGTAAAATGCAGGGGTGGCTGTTGGGGAATCCGCGCAACAGGAAGACGGAGCACGGCATGATGAGGTTCGTGACTTCGTGGCTGGGTAAGGAGCAGGACAGAGCAGCGGGCGGAAACGGACGCGCGGAGAAGAGCGACGGTAAGCGTGCACGAAAGACGGGAACGGAAAGGGAGTACAGCAGCGAAGAGTTGAACGCGCTGTTTGATAACCTTGACGACGTGAAGATATAGCGAGAGGGGAGAAGGGCGCAAGCGCATGAGACTGACCGCCGAGCAACAGGGACTTATAGAAAAATCGCAATGGATAGTGAACGACGTTCTCAAATACTACGGCGTAGGGTATGACAACGATTTAAGGCAGGCGGCAATGTTGTACATGTGTAAGTGCTTGGAGAGATATGAGCCGGAGCGGGGCAAGTGGGAAACGTATGCGTATACGAACGTCAAGTATTACGTGGTGAAGTATATCAGGCGTGAGAAAGCGGAGAGGGCGCGGACGGTAGCGCAGGACGAGGACACGAGCGAACTCCCGAGCACGGAGGCGGACGCGACGGAGAGGCGAGCGGACGCAAGGCTGCGCGTCAAACGGATATTGGAATGCTGCGACGCGGAGGAGCGCGGGGTAGTCATAAGACTGCTTGCGGGGCACAGCAAGAGCAGGGTGGCGCGGCGCATAGGGAAAAGCCCGCAGACGGTGAGCGGGATAATAAGGTCGGTGCGGGAAAAGTACATACAATCGTGTTTGGCGGGCGGAAACGGGCACAGGAGCGGCGAAAACATCTTTTTCGATAAATGTATCGAGGAAAACGGTTTTGACGGAAATAGCGGCAAATAAAGGCGTGAAATGTAAAGAGAGGAATTGTAAAAATGCGTAAAAAAACAATAACAGACAGTCTGACCGCGTCACGGGCTTACAGCGGGCAGGTAAAAAGGGCGCATACGGCGTTGGACGAGTTGACGGGAGAAGCGGCTGCGCTCGGCTTGACTTACGGAAAATATAAAGCGTTGCTGTCGTCGCCCGAGCTGCTCAGAACGGTTGCTGCTGCGCGAGGAATAGACGTCGGGAACTGCGCGAGCGTGGACGAGCTGCGCGGGGCTATAAGGGGCATAAAAAATGGTAAAATTGACGAGCCGATGAAGGAGGTACTGAAATGAAGAACTTTTGCGAGAGCTGCTTAATTGACTGCGAGTGGCGCGGGGACGTTGTTTTTTGCGACGACTGCAACGAGCTGTCTTCGTGCAACAAATACTGCATGTGCCCGCGCGAAGAGTTTGTGTCGCACAACGATTGCTACATACCGTATGAGTATCCCGAAATAAAGGAATGCGAGGACGGTTATAAGCCGCCAGAGAAGGAAATACAGGAGCAAGACGAATGAAAGCTGTAATGATTAATATTTCGCCGAAATATTGCGAGCTAATCGGTGGGAAATACATTTAACTCGTCCGCCGCAGTCGTGGTGTTATGTGGAGCAAGCTCCGTAGTCGCCAAACCGATTTATATAAACAACTCCTTGTTGCTACACAGGAATACAAGGCAGAAATGGACTTGTTGGCGGCGTTCTGCGAGGCTTGTATTGTGATTGACTATGTGAACGGTGAGAGGATAGCGGCGACAGATTTGTTTGGGATATATTCAGCTTGGGCGAATAGCAACAACGAGTTCACAATGTCAAGTCGTAAATTCTTTTTAGAAGTCGGCAAGAAGTTGCCTGAAAAGGTGCGCGGCGGTAGTGGTATGTTTTATACGAAAATACATTTGACAGACTACGCAAAAACCTTTTTGCCGCGGAAAAATTATACGATAGAGGACTTCAAATAAATGAACGTTTTTAATCTTTCGTTCGGCAAGGATAGTATGGCAACGCTTATCCTTGCCGCCGAGCAAGGCATACCGATTGACCGTGTGATGTACTGCGAAATCAGATTTAACGATGAGATAAGCGGCGAGCACCCTCTTATGGCGGAATGGATACCGACAGCAGAGAAGCGGTTGAAAGGATTGTTCGGCATAACAGTTGACCACGCATATAGCGGGGTGAGTTTTGAGGAGCAGTTCTATAAGGTAAAGCAGAAAGGCAATCACGTTAGCGATAGGTACGGCTTTCCGTTTGTTAGCGCCGCGTGGTGTAATAATATGTTGAAGCTAAGAGCGATAAGCAAATATCAGGCGCAGTTTGGTAATTACGAAATCACGCAATTTGTCGGTATAGCCTATGATGAACCTGTCCGCTGGGAACGTATGCTTAAAAAGCAAACAGAAAAGCGTAAATACCGCAGCTTACTTGTCGAGCAGAAGCTGACCGAGCAGGACGCGTTCGAGATATGCAAGCAGTACGACTTGTTGTCTCCGATGTACAGCGTTGACGGAATTTATCGCGGCGGTTGCTGGTTTTGTCCGAAACAATGTCTTGCAGACCTTTACAGTTTGTGGAAAGCCTACCCCGACTTATGGCAACGTCTGTGTGATATGGAGCCAGACAGCCATAACACGTTTAAGCCGAACTGCACACTCGCGGAATTGCAAGCGCGTTTTGAGAATGGATATATTCCACAACGCAGAAAGAAGCAAAACAAATATAAACAAATGAGTCTGTTTGATATGTAACGATACGAAAAATTGAAAAGGAGAAAAAACAATGACTGAAAGAGAGAAGATAATCGACGTGTTAAATAAAAATTTTACGCAAGATGTGGAATGTACGCCTATATATACCACAGCGCAGGGCAAAGAGGTAGCATTGCCGCAGAAATTGTGTGACATATTTAACGATATTGTTACGCAAGCGGTTATCCCGTATTTTGCTGACGCGCTCATTGCGGCGGGGATTGGTGATGTAAGCGAATTAAAAAGCATAGAGTTGTTGTAGAAAAATCGCTTATTCCAGAGGACGATAACGCTTATGTTTTACCAAATATTCCGCCAACAGTTAAACAGCTTTATAGCGGAGAAGAAGTCGAGCAAATCGTAAAAGAGCGTGAAGAATATAAACACCGCGCGGAAGTTGCGGAAAGGGCGGCAAGAGATTTGATAGCTTATTATTGCAACTATACAATACAGAGCGATATTGATAGCAGTTTGAGTGTAGCATTACAGCAGGCAGAAAAAGAACTTGCGGAGGAGGGGAAAGATGAACAAAGCTGAAAAATCATTACGGTGGGCGGTGAACCAAATTCCTGACTTTAAGCCTACGACTAACGAGGAAAAAATGCTCTTGGCGATTAAACTTTATAGCGAGGCTGGGGCAGAAGAGATTAGTCGGCTCAAAGCCGAAAACGCCGCCCTGCGCGAAAGGCTTGAAAAGGCGGTGGAGTTGCCATGTAAAATCGGCGATGAAGTCTACGAGGTTCATGGTAAGTGTGATAGAAAAAATTGTGTCTATAATGGCTATTATGGACAATGGAGGTGTGATTATGGCGGTAAAACGAATTGCAATCCTTTTATAACAGTTAATAAATTTCGTTATTGCGATATACCAATGGTCGGGAAAACTATTTTTGTGACAAAAGAAGCCGCAGAAGCACGGCTCAATGAGCTAAAAGGAGAGAAGAAATGATAACTCTTAAAAATTTCTTGGAGAAGTTTGTCGGGCATAATTCTGAAATAATTCTTTTTGATGAAGAAAAAGATTTGCAGTACAGAAAAGAAGCTCAAAAAAATAAAGAAAAGTTTTATAAACTTGAAATCCTTTGGCAAGGCATGGATTGGGAAGCCACAGACGCGGAACACGAATATTTCAAAATTCATACGGATGTTGCGCCTTGCCCATATATAAATTCGCGAGTTGTAAGAGTTTTCCCGTATGACACTGACGTCGTTCCGATTTTAGGAATTGAAATTGATGTGGATTGGGATGACTACGAAAAACAAATTAAAGCTCGAAACGATTTTGAAGTTAAGTTAAAAGGAGCAAAAAATGAAAGCTGTTTTATTGAGCGTTAAACCTAAATGGTGCGAAATGTTTGCAAGCGGCAAAAAGACTATTGAGGTTCGCAAGACCGCGCCGAAGCTGGAAACGCCGTTTAAGGCGTATATGTATTGCACGAAAGCCGGATATATGTATCGTTGCCGTTTTGACGAAAATCACCTTGCTATCCCTGAAGTATGGAACGGCAAAGTCGTGGGAGAGTTTATCTGCGAAAGGGTAACTGAACACGAGATATGTGACAGCGGAGCGGTTGTAAATTATTGGGCAGAGGGTTTACAACATTCTTGTCTAACAGTAAGTCAAATTGACGAATATGTAGGCAAAAGAAGTTCTTCCGATTATGGCAAAAAATCAAAAGTTTACGGCTTGCACATCTCCGACCTCAAAATCTACGACAAGCCGAGAGAATTGGGGGAGTTTGGAATTGCCCGCGCCCCGATGTCGTGGTGCTATGTGGAGCAAGCTCCGTAGTCGCCAAACCGATTTATATAAACAACTCCTTGTTGCTACACAGGAATAAAGGAGGGGGCATAATACCCCCTCCGAAACGAAAATATTTGACGCTCGAAAAAATGACCCCCCCTCGTTTTTCAACGGGGGATTTTCATTGCCGGAAAAATAAATTTTGGAATTTGTGATTTTTTTGCCTATATAGGTAAATGACGAGCAAGTGACCACTGTGCGTTGTGATTATGGTTACCATAAAAAAGTTGTATGGAAAAATGCTTGCCGACAGGGCGGAAAAATGATAAAATAAGCATGCGAAGGTCGGGGGCGCCTGACTGTCGCAAATATTAAAAGGGAGGCAAGAACGAATGACTAAAAAAGGAGTTGAACGCATGACGAATAAACAATTCGCCGCCGTTCTGGAGCTGCTCGCGCGCCTGATTGAAGAGGGCGCAAAGGACAGTCAGGGCGCGGCGGAAATCATAAGAGCCTTAAAGCGTGAAATGACTAAATAAAAGGAAAAGACCGCCCCACGCGGGAGCGGTCAAACAAAAATTAGGCGCAGGGGGGAGAAGCCTCCGCCCCTCTGCCGCCTTTAATTCTAACGGGGGGCGAAAAAAAAGTCAACTAAATTAAAGGAGATTAAAAAAATGCAATTTAATAAACAAAATGCAAGACGGTACGGACGCCGCGGCGGGTTAGCCGCACAGGCAAAAAAAGCAAGGGAAAATTTTGACGGCAACGCGAGGGGAGCGCGCCTCAGTCAGGAGCTGAAAGCATTTGAAGATTTTGAAAATGCTGAAAGCGGTATTTTTGACGGTTTTGAAATGGCTGAAATCTTTCACAAAAAATACAGCAAATACAACGCGATAGAATGGGGCTACGCCGACGACTGCGCCGACTTCACATCAAGCGCGGGGGCGGTTATTCACACAGGCGCGGACGGTGTCAAGGTTTACTTGATGACCGAAAGCGCGGTCAAATCGGGCGGATGTAAGCAAGTGCATTTCAACAGAAGTATATACGTTTTTTAAGGAGGTTAAAAGAATGGAATTTTACAATATTAAACAGTGCGCCGCAGACTTGGCGCAAGCGGATTATATCGAAGAGCTAAGCAAGCCGGCAATTAAGCATTTCCGCATTTTCGATAAACGCGACAGCGTTATTATATACGCGCTCAACGTGCGCGGGGCGATGCAGGCGCTTGCGGACAGGCTGAGAGTGCGCGGGGACGATAGGTGCGCGCCAAATAGCGTTGACTTGCGAATGTATTCAGATGGCTATCACTCAAAAACGGCACACTATACAGACGCGGACGAGCTGACCGCCGAAGAATTGACCGACGTGGAAACGGACGAATTAAATGCCGCGCTTGATTGGGTCGAGACTTTTAGCCGAGAGATGTCAAAAGAATTTTGGTATATGGTTGAATGGGGAAACGGTTATGACGAGCGGACCGCCGCCGTATACAACCTTTTATCATATATTCAACACGAAAACAAGACGCCCGACGGAATGCCGGAAGGCGTGAAAAATTGGATTTTCACCGTTTTCCCGCATACGGCGAAGGTCGTAGCGACAGACATAGAGCGCGAGCAGAGCAGGCGCGCCCAGTTGAAGGCGTTTTATGCAGCGTATGACACTATTTTTGAAAGCTGCCTTCGCTTTAACATCGACATGGGTTTTTATAACGAAAAGCCGGGAGGGCTTGCGGAGCAAGCCGCGCTTGATTTTGTTTCAACAATTAAATATAACAGGTTTTCGGTGCGAGAATTTGAAGCAATAGTTAATTATCTAAACGCGCATTTTTGGGCGTACTACCGTCCGGGCAATCCGAACAACTATCAAAAAAACTATACATTGTTGTTCGGGCGTGAAAGCTCCGTAGTGCTTTACGTCGAGGCGAAGTTTGCGAACGACGTTGAAATCAAAAAAACGATTGCAGATTTAAAAAGGATAGCCCGCCCCGACGAGGTTAGCATTGAAAGCGAAATGCCGACATGGGATGAGAAGCGGCGTGCGCGGTTGCGCTTATGGTGGGATTAAAAGGAGGCAGAAACATGGCGATAAACTTATCCCCGAGAGATTTTAACGAGATATTCAGAGAGCAAGAAGAGAACGAAAACGAGCTTGCGCGAATAGAGCTTGACCAAGCGCGGCAAGAGTTGCAACGCGAGAAAAACGAGCTTGCTCGGGCGAGGAACGACATTGCAAGGCGGCGCATAGAGTTAGCCGAAAGAGAATTGCGGGAAAAAGAGGCGAGACAGGAACGCAGGCGGCAACAGTTAGAACGGCAACGGAAAACGGACAATTTCGCGCTGATTATGTCATACGTAATTAGCTTTGCCACGCTTGCCGCCTCGGTGGGCATGCTGTTGGCGTTAATGCTTTGACATTTGCCAAAATAAAGGATATAATTTTAGCAAGGAGATTAAAATATGATAAACTTCGAGGAAATCAGGGATACGAGCTTGTCACCTCTTGGGAGCTCGAAAACGAAACATTTATCGACAATTACAAAGACAGGGTCGAAGACTACACAGACTAAAAGGCGGGGGGATTTTCCCCCGTCTTTTTTTTCGCCCTTTGAAAGGGCATACAAGCGGCGAAAGTCTCCGCCCGTTCTTTTTCCCCCCCCCGTTTCCGCTTTCCCTGCCTTTTGCC